>ERZ500997.64-NODE-64-length-31033-cov-9.220673_pt1 | contig 31033 bp, 24 predicted proteins | sample MGYA00248826_ERZ500997 | MGnify/ENA primary metagenome ERZ500997 (study PRJEB25958, sample SAMN03398524) | human skin metagenome | study: EMG produced TPA metagenomics assembly of the Human Skin Microbiome Metagenome (human skin metagenome) data set.
TTTGAATCCAATGATCGAAACTATCAACTAATATTCTTTTAAATTCAGGATCATCACTGAGAATGATGGGATTCAAATTTTCAATTTCATGAATCAGATTTGGACATTAAATCTTGGAACATGAATGGGATCGTTGGACATCGAATATTCAATTTGGGATCGATTTGGAACTGGACAAGAATGGATCAACGTGGGATGTTAAATATTAATGATTTTTATGATTCAAATTTTTTAATTATCAATAAAATTATAATTAAATTTAAATTTATGTGTAATTAAATTAATATGGGGGCCATTGCAATAAAAGGGGGAGAACCTGCAACAATCGATTATTCGCTGCATGCGATTGTTGGTTTTCAATTTTGGAGAATGCTCTCCAAAATTGAAAATTTTTGCATGCTCCCAGATTTGGAGGGTATTCTCCAATTTTGAAGAGCCTACTTTTTTTTGTGTGTATATATAAAGTTTTTCACAACTGTCACCGGTATTCAGAAACAAAATTCATTAATTCTATCCATGACAGAATTCTGGATGAAAAAAGACAATTTCAATTTTTTTGTCTAACAAACTAACGATAACATAGATTAGATGGATGTTTGATAATAATAATATTTATTTGTGATTAGAGACAGACAAATACATTGTTCTTTCCTATTGCCATTTAATCAGTGGTTTAATAATTAGTTAGTTAGCGCAGCAAAAAATAAATTGTCATATATCACGCGTGGCTGTTGCGGTATATAATAATACACCAACATTCTGATCAATGGGGCATCATCGTCATTGTTTTTATCATTTCAAACCAAAAAATAAGTTAAAAATGGGCAAATCTTATTTGGGTTTTGGCATTCACTAACTAATAATGCACCCATCCAAAGTATATAGTGGAAAAAAGGCGGCTCTAAAGCATCATTCAGGGATGGATAATGATCAAACTGTGTGGCCAACCAAGCAAAAAACGGTCGCTTTGGTAACAACGCACACGCCTTGCAGTGGGTTCTATATATCAATCTGTGTGTGGCGTCACTGATTTAGCCTTATGTGTAATGAAAAGGTGGCTATATTGGTTGGTTGGCTTAACCGCTGTTTGCTGGTTGCTAAGCGTCAACCAGCAAACAAACAACAAAATCCAAAGAAAAGGAATGGTCTTTTTTGTTCGGTGTGTAACGATATTGCGATAAAATAAAAAGGCAACGATCGATATAATACATACATTTCGATGATTGCATTGCATTCTAGTAATTTTATTCTAGCGAGGCAAAATGTTCATTAAGAAAATGATTGAGGAGAATGGGCATCATTATCTAATTACTATCGATTATTATTGTTATTGTTAATGATAAAAACAAACTTACCTGCCAATTTGGATCGGCATTTTGATAGTAGAGAAAATTTTCTTTAATCCATTTATAAATGGAACTAAGTGTCATTTTGTTTTTATTGGCTTTCATCGCCATACAAATCAATGTTGCATAGGAATACGGCGGTTTAATCTGGCCGTTTATTTTATAATCTACTACTATTGATTCTTCTTGACACTCGTCATGATTATCATGATGATGGTCATGTTGGTAACATGATCCATTCAATGATGTATTGGATTGATGTTGATGATTGCTATTATGACTGGAGCTGGCATTGTTCTTTTTGCTGAATTTATGATTATTGGTGATTGATTTTCGATTATTCAATTTTTTCTTATTATTCATATTAGTAGTGGTTGCTGGTTTGGCCCCAACTATCGAAATTTCGGTAGCAGATGAATGATGTTGATTATTGGTTCGATTCAATTTGGCCACTTTATTGGATGAGATTCCGTTTGTGGTATTGGATGGGAATGAAATTTTGTCATTATTATCAGACTGTTTGACATGATTATTATCAACAACATGGCTCATCACTTGTATGGGAGGACTAGATATGATTGCTTTCGATTTATGGCCCGATATTGTTGTTGTTGCAGTCAATTTGACCGGCGAAGATTTTGTTATTTGTGTGGTTGTCGTCGTTGTTGTTGTTGGCTGTTGTAAACCATTTTGACAAGTGGTGTTGTTGATTGATGTTTGTGAAGAATTATTCAATGGAAAACATATAGGACTTGCTGGTGGTGTAGGTGGTGTTGGTGCACCTAATCTTGTCATACACATATTAAGATTTTGCAGCCAACTTAAACTAGTGAGGCCATCATCATCGACGATATTGGAAAATGCTGTCATCGATGATGTTGATGATGAGCATTTGAATGATGACGGTGGCGATGATGATGATAATCGTATCGATTGAATAGGATCCATAGTATTTGTTGATGCGGACGATGATGATTGTTCGTAGACGGTCACTGAGGACATCACTGTTTCATGGAAAAAACAAAAAAAAGTTATAAAAAAGGGCCATCGAACCTCGAAAAAGTTTGACTGGGCAAAAAACATCATTCTCCATATATAATTAGCTGGCATAATGGCAATCTTTTTCCTGCCATAGTGAATAACGGTTCTTTTCATTTTCCTCTCGACACGTATGGCTGAATACGTAGGAGAGAAAAAGTTTCTCGATTCTCTAACGGCAATGTCCTTTGTTGGATAATATTATTCATTCATTCACGTAATCATCATCATCATCAGCGTGTCAATCAAAAAAAGACCAGCATCGTTTTTTCTGGATACGTGCTGCTGGTTGACACGTGTGTGTACCATACCTACCTACCTATGTTTTCATCGTGTGTCATTGTTTTTCTCTATTATTATTATTATTATTATTATTATTATTATCATTATCGTTTTTCATCATTGTTTTTTTTATTGTTCTGGGGACCAGGTAATCATTTGAAAAAATGACAATTTTTCCTCTCTCTTTCTCTTTCGCAACAATGATTGTCGCTTGGATGGAAATCAAAAAAAAGAAATTTTTTTTTTCGATTGCAATCTCAATTCAATTGAATAGAATGTTTAATAAACTCTAATCATAAGGATTTTCATCCATACAAAAAAAAAATTCCATAGAGACGATCATTAAAACCGAATGAAAATGCAAAAAAAGGTTGCCATCGAATTGATCGAAACACACATTGCAAGTAAGAATATTTTCCATTTTCACTGTCGATGACCGACGTATATGTCAAAAATGGAAAGGCAAAAGTGTTTGTATACACACAACATTTGATTATGAAACCACATGAATTCAATCAATCGATCGATTAATCAAATAAATGTTGTGACCAATGTGTGTTCGTGTTTGACTTTTGATGTTGTTACTATTCATCCTTATCAAAATATCTCAAAAAATTAATTTCAACTTACCTTTAGAATTTTTTCAAAAAAACTTTAAAAATGATGTGATGAATGGAAATGATGAATTATTGTTGTTGACTCGAGGATGATGATGATTAAGATTGGAAATCAAATACAAAAGTCGGACATGATGAAGATGATGATCACAAATTGACTAGAAAAGTGAATTGTTTTCCAAATGAATTGAAATTCTGATGATGATTCATTCATTCACTCACATCATTCAATGATGAAAACCAACAACCAAAAACAAAACAAATATGACCGAACAATCCAACCACAATGAATCATGAGGTTTTTTCATGAAACTTTTTTATCGTTATTGGTCTATTGAAGAAATTTCGTTTTGAGCAAAAATAAAATGATTGGCCAAAAATGAAATGAAATCAAATGACTGGTATCCCTATATAGGTTTGGTTGGTTAGTGTTCGAGTTCCAACATTTGCTTTTTCCAACCAAATAAATGGATGGATGGATGGATGGTGATGTATTTGCGCCGTTCTTCTGCATCTGCAAAACTCGAAAAACCGAAAGAAAAAATGAAAACTTTTTTTCTCCCTTGTCACAATATAATACATACCTGGTTTTTGGTGCTGTTTTTTTCGTCTCTTTGGATCGTCGATTGACGCGCACACACCAGAAAAAATCAACCGACTACATCAACCAACCATTTATCGAACGAACAAAAAACATATTAACATCGGCGACGATGCAATGTACCAATTGCCCATACTAACTGAAACACTATTGCATCTCATCATCATCATCATCATCATCATGAGAAATACTTTTTTTGTAGCGGGAATGGAATGGATGATGAAAAAAACCATCACCGCCTACAAGTTCAGGTATCCCAACCCATTGCCAAATAATGTTTTTGTGTGTGAGGAAAGCAAAGAATTTGGGTTCTTTCAATTCGTTTTCGGTTTGTTGGGTCGATTCAGGGTTCGGAATTTGGGATTTTTTTTGTTCATTGTTTTTCTGTGTTGGATAAAATCATTATTATTGAGGTTAAAGAAGGAGAGTGAAATTCATCATCATCATAAATGATAAACAATGATAACCGACCGTGAGCAATACCGAGCAATAGTTAATGACTTGGATCCTTTTTTGTTTGGTTCCAAAATGATGAACTTAAAAAATATCATTACAGTTGTTGTTATTTTTTGATGATGATCGAGAAAAACAACTAACATTATTTTGAATGAATGAATGGAACGATCGATGATATTCATCATCATCAACAACTTCATCTGAAGAACTAAAACAGACAGGAACACAATTAATGAGAAGAAAATGGTGAGGAATAAAAAAACTTTTGGTCGACATTCGAAAATAAATCCATACTGTTCATATAGTACGTGTCGCACAGACACAAACTGATCGAAATCAAATAAACACAAATTAATCCGCCCGTCAAATCATTTCATCAAATTTTTATTCAGTTCGTAATCTTTTTTCAAATAAAAATTGTTGTATTCCAAATGTTGCGACCAAAGACATTGACACAGATTCTAAATCAGGCCAATACCTCAGGTATTTCGGCAACATTGTAAGTTTTTTCTGGTTGTTTACATTTTTACAAAAACTTTTCACTCACTTCTTTCTCTGATCGAATTCAATCAATCAATCCAGATTATTTAATAAAGATGGTCGTTTACTTGCCTATTCCGGATATGGTGATAAAGATGTTCGAATGATTGCGGCAATCGCTAGTGGTATATGGGCATCATATTCAAATTATGGACGTACTCATATGGCATCAAGTCAATTATCAACCATTTACATTGAAGCTGAAGATGGTATGGCTATGATTTCGGCCGTTGCCGATGTACTTCTTTGTCTATATTCTCGTGATTCACCCGATAAAGTTAATATCGGTCAAATGAAACAAAAAATGAAAGCACTCATTGAACATTTGGAAAATCCTTTATCCCAATTATCGGGAATTTAAACATGTCAACAAAATTTTGTGAATATTAAATGTTTTATTATTATTATGTAATAAGTAAAATTAATCCAATAACATAACAAGCAGAAAAAAATTCTACAAATTCTCTATCTCTATGACTATTCGATTAGATTTCACTTGGACTTTATTTTTTCAACAATTCAGCCATACGATTCAATGCACTACCAGCTTTGAACCATTCGATTTGTTGTTCATTCATGGTATGATTTAATTGAATTGTATCAGAGCGGCCATCTTTTTGTTTGATAATACATTTGACCGGCTAAAACATGAATCAACAAATTAGAATCAAACATGGAAAAAAATATATTGACAAACCTTTCCTGGTGCTAGATTTTTCAAATCCACCAATGAAATTTTACTATCCGGTTGAATTTTATCATAGTCAGCTGGATTGGCAAATGTAAGTGGTAATAAACCTTGCTTTTTGAGATTTGTTTCTATCCCAAAGAAAAAGATTAGTTTGAAAACAGAGACAAACCAATCAAACTTACCATGAATACGTGCAAAACTTTTAACGATAATAGCCCGACCACCAAGATGTCTTGGTTCTAATGCAGCATGTTCTCTGCTACTACCTTCGCCATAATTTTCTTCGCCAACAGCAACCCATTTCATTTGTTTTGATTTGTAGAATCTTGCCGTATCTGGCACTGCACCCCATTCACCGGTAACTAAATTTCTCACCTTGTTGGCCTCATTGTTTTCCGAATTGATGGCCCTAACCAATATAAAGAATGATCACCATTCAATTAAATCAATCACAGCAAACATACCCGATGAACATGTTATTGGAAATATTATCCAAGTGACCACGATATTTAAGCCATGGACCAGCCATACTAATATGATCGGTAGTACATTTACCTTTGATTTTAATCAAAACAACCATATCTTCCAGATCTTTGCCATCCCATTTATCGAACGGAGATAACAGTTGTAATCGATCGGATTTTGCATCAACTTTAACCTCAACACTGGAACCATCTTTTGGTGGTTCCTGATAAGTGTCCTGACCAGGATCAAAACCGCTTTTCGGTAATTCATCACCACTTGGCGGTTGGAGTTTGAATTTTTTGCCATCCGAACCGGTCAATTCATCAGTTAATGGATTAAAATCCAAACGACCGGCAATCGATAAAGCTGTTACCATTTCAGGTGATGAAACAAATGCATGTGTTGCTGGATTAGCATCATTACGGCCGGTAAAATTTCGATTATATGATGAAACAATGGTGTTTTTATCTCCTTTTTTAATATCTTTACGATCCCATTGACCAATGCAAGGACCACAAGCATTAGCTAAAACAATACCACCAAAATCACGTAATACTTTTGCTTGGCCATCACGTTCAATGGTGGCACGAATTTGTTCCGAACCAGGTGTAACAGTAAAAATTGCTTTACTTTTCAAACCATGATTCAATGCCTGTTTGGCTAGACTGACTGATCGATTCATATCTTCATAGCTACTATTCGTACAGCTACCAATAAGACCAACTTTTACTTCTAATGGATAGCCATTCTTTTTAGCATTTTCACCCAATTTCGATATTGGATGAGCCAAATCCGGTGTAAATGGACCATTCACATGTGGTTCGAGGGTATTCAGATCGATTTCAATAACTTGATCATATTTACAATTCGCATCAGCCGACAATAATGATTGGCGATTTTGCTCGGCCATTTCGGCAATTGGCTTTCGATTCGTTGATACCAGATAATCATACATTCGGGAATTGTAAGGGAAAACTGATGTTGTTGCACCAATTTCGGCGCCCATATTGCATATGGTACCCATGCCAGTACAACTGATTGAATCAACACCTTCGCCAAAATATTCCACTATAGCACCTGTACCGCCTTTTACTGTAAGAATATCGGCTACTTTCAATATAACATCCTTCGAAGAGGTCCATCCACTTAATTTTCCCGTCAATTTGATGCCAATAACATTGGGACATTTCAACTCCCATGGTATATCGGCCATTACATCGACAGCATCGGCACCACCAACACCAATACAAAGTCCACCAAGACCACCACCATTGACTGTATGACTATCGGTACCGATCAACAGTACACCGGGAAAAGCATAATTTTCCAGAATAATCTACAGAGAAAAAAAATGTTATCATTATAATACATAGACAATCAAAGTAAACTTGTAATGATTCTACACCTTTTAAATGATTATTTCTATTTTTCGTCAATCAAAGTTACGTTGCAGCAAATTTTGTTTAATAACAAGTGTGCAACGCAATTTTCATTTGATTCAACGAGATAAAATGAGAGTAAATTACCTGATGAATGATGCCGCTACCTGGTTTCCAAAAACCAACACCATACTTAGCCGAAGCCGAACTAAGAAATGTATATACTTCGGCATTGATATTGACGGCGCGTTTTAGATCTTCGACACCACCTTTCTGTGCTTCAATTAAATGATCACAATGAATTGTACTGGGAACAGCAACCCTGGCTAAACCACTGGATATAAATTGTAACATTGCCATTTGTGCGGTTGCATCTTGCATGGCGACACGATCTGGTCGCAGACGTAAATAACTGGTACCACGTTCAATATCTTGTTCACGTGCATTATCCAAATGGGAATATAGGATTTTTTCCGATAATGTCAATGGCCGTTGTAATCTATTTCAAATCAAATTATATTAACACCAACATTCAATCAGGATAATAATTCAACATACCGATCGCGAACAATTTTTAGATTTTCATTCAATTTCGAATAAGGTATTTGTTCATTATCGAAACGACTCATCGGTACGGCCGATGCAAAGCATCGTGCAGAATTTTTGCTATTCAATGACCAACGCCAAACACCTAGATTTGGCTAAAAATGAAAATGATGATTAATTAGATTAGATAACAACTATACGATTATCATTATTGATGATAAATATTGAAAACTGATTCCTACCTTGGTTAGTAAAGATGCTCGATATAACATGATCAATTGAAAATTTATTTATGGAAGATATTTTCAACTTTTTCAATTTTGAATCATGAACAGGTCATACACACTGGTATAGATCAGTTCACACACTTTCTTAAAATTCTCCTTTTTGCCAATAGTATTTTCATTCACCGAGAGAAATCTTTTGAATGTTAACCATCAATATCACACTAACAACAGCCAACAGCAGTTTTCTCTGTCTCTCACTTTCTCTCTTCTCTCAGTCAAGAGTCATTCATCGATAATGTTACATAATTTCAAAAAAATTCTCTTCTCTCAACCAATTCGATTCGAAAATGTATTTTTTTTTATTCGGACAAAATCCAAATGTATCAAATTTTCGAATGTTTAAATAGTTTGTATTTCTGGAGAAAGACAATTCAGATAAAATCATTTTGCCGGCATTTCATATCGATCGAATGGATTTAGCCTCCGTGATTTTTTTTTCTTCAAGGCCATCCTGTTCATTAAGTAAACATTGTTGCATATATCCATGTAAATGGCGATATGAAGAGATGAAGAAGAGTATTTTGGATGTTTTTCATCCATATGCGTGTTTGACGCAATGAATACTCACCATACCACCACCACCAGCACGATAAACTTGGAGTATTGTTTATTATTTTGTTTGTTGTTATTGTTGTTGATGATTAACATTGACATTTGTTTTTTGTTTTTTTGATTAATTTGTAATTCAGTCCAGAAAATGTCGATCCGTGGCAATATAAAAAAGATATTATTTCCCCACATTGTTAAGCATATTAATATTTCGTTATGTGGTGCTTCCATATTTTTCATCGCATATTTAATGTTTGATTTGATATCAACATTAATCAATGAAATTCAGAATGGTCAATCACCTGATGATAAATTATCGATGAAAACTGGAAAAGGTCAGCTTTAATGATAATTAATAATAATTGTTCATTTTCCCTTGTTTTCCCTGCAGTATTATACTATTTTCGTAATTTTTTTCTACTCATGTTGTTGGCATTGATACAATTATTCGGAATGGTTGGTGCATTGAAACAAAATCGAAATATCCTCACAACGTTCATTTGCTGTCTGATGGTATCGTTTGTTATAATGATGATCGATTATCTTACCACTGATAATGGTTATCTTGCATTGGGTATATTTTTCCTAATACAATCATTATTTGCTTATCTACTAATCTGGCTCAATCAATATCGTGGTCGTCAAATATCCAATATACATTATATACCTATGCCTCCGGATGACGAATTACATGGTCAAAGACATTCATCATTTTCATCCGACTCGATGCGATTCTAACTTTTTCGAACAAGGAAAAATTGTGACAAATGTGATATGCATCAATTGATTGACTGGATCAATATTGTTTTAATTATGACAAAATGTATGATAAAATGATAATATTTACAATAAATGCAATATGATGATGTTTTGTTGTCAATTTGATTGCATGATTGCATTGATCTTCAGCACAATAACATTCCTCCCAATAGACACCATTTTCGTAATAACCCCAATCACAACTCCATGATATGCCGCGTTCGCTCACTTGTGCACAACGTCGAATAACACTTCGCCAACGGCCATCCCAAATGAAACCTCGCGGTCCTTGTTGAATGGATTTGAAACAAAATGTGCCTGGTGTATTAGCTTCTTCACCCATACAATCAACCGCTATATGTTCACTGTGGTTGAACGAACGATATGCACCACAATTATCCGCGTCTTTGCCATCTTTTTCCGTACTGCATTGATAACATTTGATTGCATCCACTGATTCATGTTGGAAATCAATCAAAATAGTCAAAAACAGGATAAATCAAAACGACTACTAACCTCCCAAATTTGACAACAATAATATCGATCCAATCGTAACATAGACCCAATAAAATTTGCATAAATCTTTTGTTGTGAAACGAAACATTTTTTTTGTTGTTCCACCTTTTGTCAAACCAAAGGTTCGATAAACTGATTGTTATTGTTTTCTTTTGTTGGAACCTGTAGGATCCTGTGTATGTGCAGTGTTATTGCCAGTTGGTCACTTTAGTCACAGGTAAAACTACTGCTTCTGCTGCTGCAGGTAAATAATAACCAAACAAACAAAGAGTCATGGCAACTTTGAATTGAATTGAAACGAATCGAAAGTAACAACAGCTACCAAGCAAGCAACACAGCAACAGTATGTGAATCATAGAAGCACGAAAAAATTTCTTGCCTCACCTTGATTGAATCGGTGATGGTGGTGGTTGTTGTGCTGGTGTGATGGCTTTTATTCGCACACCTTAACATCCATTCAAATGAGAAAACACGTTGGTCTTTTTGCAAAAACGAAACTTGATCATCACAGAAAATAAACAAGGTGCAGCTTTTTCTCTTTCTTTCTATTTTCATTGTCAGAATTTCGAATCAATTTTTCTGGTAAAAAATCAATCATGAATCAAAAATATTCAAACATTTTGCTGCTGTCGATAATTTGGATCTTAATTTTCACTTTTCAAATATCTAATGGTAAGTTATTTTATCAGATGGAAATCATTATTTAATATTCATCTCCCAAATTGATTAGTATTTGGAATAAAATGTTGGGTATGTCATTCCGATTCTGATCCAAAATGTGCCGATCCATTTGATAATAATACCTTACCGATAAAAGATTGTCGTGAAGTCAAACGTACCCATCTGTTTGAAGGTAAGCACACATCAACAACGATGACTATCTCTCAATTGAATTTGTTTGTTTTTTCCAGATGAAACACCGTATGAAACATTGATACGTCAGGATAACAAAAAACAGCCGGAATTAAAACAGGCAACCATGTGTCGAAAAATTCGTCAAAAAATTCATGGAAATTGGCGAACAATTCGTGATTGTGCATTTCTCGGTTCACCGGGTGAAGGTACCGGCAATGAACACAATTGTCTTTATCGTAAAGGCACCTATGATATTTATCTGGAATATTGCACCTGTAATAGTAAAGATGGTTGTAATAGCAGTATATCCAGATTCATATCATCATCCAAACAAAAATGGCTATCCTTATTTGCAACCATTATATTTCTTATCTTTATACACTTGTGAAATTCTGTCTGTTTATCTCTTGTAAATATCATTAGCAAATCAATTACCTCGAACATTTACAACATGAACCAAATATTCATAATTTTATAATATCAATTTTAATTGTGATGGTGGTGTATAAATAATAAATAAAATTCATGACATTCATCATCATCATTTGTTTGTTTGTTCTGTTGTTTGGTTTTCGACTATAAAATATTATTATTCAAACTAAATATGATTAGAGTTGTGTGTGTGAGTGAGTGAGTGTGAGGATAAAGGTTTTGTACAAAACAAAACAAAACGAAAAAAATAACAAATATTGATCAAATTCATTCGTTTGAATTTAATCCAATCAGATCAAGTAAACGTGAATGTTTTGATTGCGATTTTTCATTCGAAAATTGTTCGGTAAATATCTGTATCTGTTTGGTATCGAATTCGGCTGATTCACGTTTTTTCATCATAAATTCATTCGGTAGCAACCATTTATTTTCATAACATTCGTCAATCGTAGGTCGTTTGCTAAATTGATTGATTGATGAAAAAGGAATTTAGAATCATCATTTAAAAATTACAAAGATAAAACTCACTGTGGTGTTAATTTAAAAACGGATAATAAAAATCTGATAGCTTCTTGTGTAACACGTGGATAAAGACGTTCGAAAAGATAGCGAACAAAAACAACATTTTCGGCCGTTTCTTTCGCATCATTGCCTTTGAATGGTGAATGACCACTTAATAAAATATATGCTAAAACAGCAACTGACCAAACATCCGTATACGGCAATATTATATTCTCATTTCGAATCAATTCGGGTGCTACACAGATAAAATTATCATCAGATAAACCAATTCAGAAAACAAACAACTTACCGATATATTCGGGATTAGCATGTAGATTAATATTTTGACTTTGATTATCACGATTATCATTTGAAACATATCTTGCCGAAGCGAAATCTGTCAATTTGATCTGTAGATTTTGTTCATTAACAATGAGCACATTATCGGGTTGTAATTCCAATAGGGCAATATTACGGAAATGTAAATATTGTATTGCATCCAATATTTGACATAAAATTCGTGCAATATGTTGCTCATTATACGATTGTCGACGACAAATGCAAGTCAAAACATTTAAACCTGAGCAAAGTTCAATGGCCAATGTGAAAAGATTACCATCACGATTAGCATACATTAATCGTGCAATATGTTCGTGTGCTAATGATCGATGAATTTCAAATTCCTGTGAAATTGCTGATTCGATTTCACTTTGAACCAATATACATTTTATGGCCAATGTTTGTCGACTTCCATCTTTAATATAACCACGTGCTATTACGGCAAATTTTCCCGTAGCGATTATCGATTTGAAATCATATAATTCTTTGAATTCTGATTTAATCAATTGTATTGGGTTCATTTCTTGATTATAATCGATTGGCTTGATGGTGGTTTCTAGATTATCATTGCATACAAATTGCATTGCCAGTGGCAAACTAATTCGTTTATCGGCATCATCAGATAATGTTTGGATCGATTGACTTGGTGGACTTGGATCACTGCAGCCAAATTTATTCCTTGCCAATAATCGAAATTGATATGATTGGTTTGGTTGCAACCCGGTAACCAGATAAAATTCCTGATGAATATTGTCGTCCACAATTGACCATTCGGTTGCGGATGACTTTTTCGATTCTAATCGATATGATTCAATATGAGCATCGGCTATGTGTTTTGGTGTTGACCATTGTAGAAGGATATCATGACTGGAATAGTCCTTGATGGTAGGAGCGTTGACATTGTTTGGAACATCACCAAGTGATAGACGTGCTCTGCACATTACAGAACCTAGGGTATTTCTTGCAACACACCTATAAACGCCACAATCATATTGTCTGGCAGGATCCAAAATCAATTGACAACGACCATCATCCAATCGTTTAACTTTGGTTCGATTTGTTTCGATTATAATCGAATCATTACGAAACCATGTATATGTTGGCGTTGGCACACCAATAGCCAAACATTCCAATACAACTCTGCCTTCATCCTGAAATGGTTGATCTTGTAGTTTTTCACGGAAAAATGGCATCACAAAATTCGATTCATCTATCGATTGTATCGATTGTTTCGCAATTCCGGCTTCTTTTTTCAATGTTTTCAATTGGCCATGTAAATATAATGGTGTTCCAACTTCATGTGCCAATCGTCTTGGTTTTCGGCCAGGTTTACCACGAATTTCATCATTAATTTCTTCATCCATAATATCGGTGAATTTTCGACGTTCTTTAATCGATGGTTGCGAAAATGTTCCACATGGTACATTGGATGTTCGACTCCAATATGCTTGCTGTAGATTCGATACCATCGATGGACTATTGGCAGCAGCAATTTTCAAATATCGACGAATACGGGCCGGGAAATCTGTATCACGTAGTTGTAATAGATAAGTATCTGGACCACATTGATAATGACTTTCGGATTGAAAATTTTCCGCACCAAATGTTTGATTAGGTGGATAAACATTATCGAATGGTGCAACGTTTCGCTGAAATCTTTTCATTTCTCTTTCAGGGGATACTAGCGGACTATATTGTTCACCGGGTGGATAAATCATTCGACTTGGATGTGTATAGCATGAATGTAATGGACGACGACGGTAATAACGACGACATGATGCATTCTGATACCATTTATCGGATTGGCTCTTATAATTACGTAATTTATCCATTATATCAAGATTAGATTTGTGCTGTGAATGTAAATTCGATTTTATCCATGGATGATTCAATGCTGCTTTCACATCCAAGCGTTCATTCGGATTGAAATTCAATGTTTTTCTAAGGAAATCGCGACCTTGTTCCGAAATATGACCAAGTTTATCATCAGATAAATCGAGATTTTTGTTTAGAATATTATGCATTGTTGAACGATCATTTTCACCTAAAAATGGTGATATACCGGTCAATAAAATGTGTGCAACAATACCGGCTGACCAAACATCCGTAGTTAATGTGACGGAATTTTTATCCACAATTTCTGGTGATATAAATTCTGGTTGTCCGAATTCAACATAAACCGATGCACCGGGTGTTAAACGTTGTGCCAAACCAAAATCACATATCGTTATATCTGGACCATCGATTCGTTGCATAAGAATATCATTAATAGTAAGTCCAAGATGGCCGATATTTTTGAAATGCATATAATGCAGTCCTTCCAGAATTTGTCGAATATATTCAGCAACTTCTTGTTCATTGATCTGACCTTTTCGTAGAACGAAATCCATCAATGTTCCGCCACCATTCATCGATGTTATCAATGACATTGAATAGGGTGTACTTGCAAAACAATCATGCAATTGTACGAGATATTCATGTGAACCCAATTGATTCATAATATCTAATTCTGAATTCATATATTGCCGTGTTTCACCAGTTCCATACATCATTTTTGCTGCATAACTTTTGCCGGTTGAACGTTCAACAGTGTGATAGGTAATACCTTGTGTGCCACGTCCTAATTCATCACCAATATCATATAATTGTTCCATTGGTTTATTTTTCGGTTTAATGTGATCTTTATAGCTGAATGGATATTTATCATAACTGATTGGTTGATCACGTACGGTTACATAAGCCGAAGTTGTGGTCGATCCAGCCAGATTGGTTGCTGTGCATGAATATAAACCACTGTCCCGAACCATGGCATCATTGATAACAAGCGATAGATTATCTGAATCGCCAATAATATTCAGTCGACTTGTATCATGCAATGGTTGATAATCTTTAAACCATTTTATTGTTGCCTGTGGTGAACTTATCACCGAGCATGAAAGACGAATATGATTTCGTGCCAACCCTTCAGTCTCATCCAATAGTTTTGTAAATTTTGGTGCATCTTTTTCAACAACAAAAAAAAGTTAAAAATGAATTTCAAACTAAAGTATGTATCGCTTTACCTGCTTTGATAACTTTAATGGTTTTCTTTTCTTCGCCGTGCTCATTTTTAGCCAAGCATGTGTAATATCCTTCATCGGAATCGGTCATTCGATTAATGAACAAACATGTTTTACCATTACGATCTTTCATGAAGCTAAATCGTTGATCATTGCTATCAATCTTTGATTTCATCACCAAAATGATTAATGTTTAATTTTTTTAAATAGCAAAAATTACCTTATGATCACCGAAAAACCAGGTTATCTCCGGTTCAGGATATCCATAGACCCAGAATTCAATGGTGACTGGTTGTCCAATCACGCCGAACATTGATTCATGTTCATCACGAACAAACGTCGGTGCCGCAGCAACTTTTTCTGGTGGTCGATGTTGCAGATAATAATCATCCGGTTTTTTTGTTGCTTTCATGGCATGTTCATGTGCATCATGATCTTTTAACTGTGATCGAAATGCTGTTACCGTTGGTGATGGATCGCTTAAACCGAATTTGTTTTCAACACGAACACGAAAACCATAATCTTCGAATGATTCAAGACCAACAACATCACATTTACAATCCTTAATATCTGTATCAATAAATCAATGTTATTGTTTTTCTTGCAAAAATTTAAAATAATCATAATGAAAATTGATAACTCACTGCCATGACAAACAGTCCAAATACCGTCGGATATTTTGGCAAATTCCACAACATATGATACAGGAAATCTAGGCTGTTCAGGTATGGATGGAAACCATAACAATGTCAAACTATTATCAATCATTTTCGTTATTATTGGTGCATCCGATAAGGCTTTTGGTTGTCCCGATAATCCAAATGATAATTCATCCGAACCAGCATCTTTGATTCGTTGTACACTTTTCATGGATTTATGTCCAGGCTTCATTCGATCTATTTGATCATCAACAACATTCGCTACAATGATTATGTTATGCAATGTTAATGTAAATATAAAAATATGGCGCAAAAGAATTAATTACTAATGAAACAATGGTTTATTTCAAGCTATTTTTAACATTGACAGTAACATACAACAAATATAGACTATATGATAATCATAACAACAACAACAAATCAATATAGCACTATCATTCATTTATTATTCGAACATCTGAAAATATATTCTTGTAAATTTTTCAATATTGGATCTATTTCATCGCTAATAGTACTGCCTGAACAGTCATCAACTGTGGTGTGTTGGTCTTGACTGGATAGAATGGGTGTATCAGTATGATTGATTGAAAATAATAGCAGATAATTTGTTAGAATGATCGAGCCTAACATAATAGCCGGAACAATCGGAGAACTATTGTGAAATATTTGTCCTAGTAAATGTAGTGATTGTCGAAATAGATTATGATTAAGCATTAATATGCCATTATTATTATTAGTTGTTATTGACTGCTCATCATCATCAACAAATGCACAATTCATATCCTTACTCTCAAAATTCAATTGTCCAACCGAATTATCGCAACCAAATTTATTGCTAGCCATGCATCGATATCGGCCAATATCTTTATCATCGATATTGTGAATTTTGAATGTTATCATTCCATTTGGATTCGACTCGAATGAATATTTTTGACCATCAATTTTAATTTCTTTATCATCCTTGAACCTTTAGATCAGATTTGGGAAAAAATTTGATAAATTTTGATGAAAAATAGAAAATAAATTTTACCATTTGAATTCGGGCATCGGATTGCCGACAACACAAGCCGTAAAACGAGCTGTCGATCCTGCCAAACAATCACAGTCTTGCAGTTTAGTGATGAAATGTGCAGCTTCACCGGATTTTTCACTGGAAAATTTGAAATTGATGAAAAATTAATAATGATAATAAGTAGCAACCACAAAATATTTACCCAAATAAAACATTGGATGATGTTTGATCGGATCCAATTTGATTGGTAGCTGTACACTGATAGATACCAGAATCAGCTAAACATGGTTCAAATATGATCAATGTTTGTTCACCATTACGATCATCTCGTTGAATTGAATACTTTGAACCTGATTCAATAGGACGGCCATTAAATGTCCATTCGATATCAGCTTTTGGATACCCTTCAACACGGCATGTTAGTTTTGTTTCCGAGCCTAATCTTGCTTCGATATCGGATAATTTTCGAACAAACTGCGGTTTGGTCATCGAATGTTCAACAACACGAGCCGTCGAACTAGTCTGACCCAATGAATTGCCCACACAAACTTCATAGATGCCAACATCTGATTTATCGAAATTCATTATTGTCAATTCCAAATCTTCGCCATTGAACGAAGTGAATACTTTATCCGATGATAACGGCAATTCTTGTCCATCTTTTTTCCATACGATTTTGGGCACTGGATGTGCTTTAACTTTAGCCATAAGCTGAACAGTATCGCCTTTACCAGCACTTATATCATGCAATTGTTCAGTGAATGCAGGTGGACATTCTTCAAATTCACTTGCATAAAGAACATCCAGATGAGCTTTAGATGTAGCCGTACCAAGTTCATTGGTTGCTTTAACACTATATTCAGCTTTATCGCGGTGGATACAATCATTGATAGTCAATATATAAATATTGTCGCTTGTTTTGCCACCAGCCAGATAATGTTTACCATCGATTTGAATTTTCGATCCATTACGCATCCAAACAACATCCGGATCAGGATTGGCTTCAATTTTCACTTCAAATTTGATTGAACATTTTTCTTTCACAGCCATATCTTCCAACGGACTGATGATCACGGGTTTCGATTTGACAATCACCGGGCAACCAGTTTCAATTGAACCCGCATCGTTTTTGAATATAGCCGTATATTGGCCTTGATCAGCTAATTTAACTTTATCGAATTTAAGTCGAATGATACCATCAGGTAAACGTTGTATATGAATACGATCATCCGGTGTAATCAATTGTGATCCAAGCAAAAATTTGATATCACCAGCATCGATATCAGTTGCACCACCACATTCCACTTGAAATTCAATGACACCCGTTTCACCAGCTATCAATGTTGTCGATTCTAAACCTTTACGTATCGTAGGTTTTGTGGCTGTTGGTTTTGGTTTCAAAACAGAAACTTTTGCTTCACTTGTTGCATCGCCATTCTGATTCGATATGATCACTTTATATTGACCCGAATCGGATGATCCGATTTTATTGATCTGCAGCATGATTGTTCCATCGGGAAAATTGAGAAATTTTATTGAATCCGATTCTTGCAGTTGTTTTCCATTGGCGAACCATTTTGTTTGAATAGGTATATCGGATGGAATAGGCGCCATATGACATTTCAAACATAATTGGCTACCTTCTTTGATTTCAACATTCGATAAACCATCTATAATTTCAGGTTTCGTTTTAGCTTGAATGGCTTTAAGTGAAGCCTTAGCAGAACTGAAAATTGTTGAACCATTTTTATCAGTGATTTTCACCTGATATTCACCAACATCTTTGCTTGCAAATGAATCGATCAGTAAAGCAATATTACCGGTGCTTGATTCTTTTACAAAACCATGATGTTCACCCGGTACCAATTGTTCGCCATCTTTGAACCAACCAATCGTCAAATCATTAACATTGATTAAACCATCAGCTAAATCAATAGAACATTGTAAACGACATGGTTGTCCGGATTCAACTTGTACCGATGATAATTCTTGCTTGAATTTGAGTGGATATTTTGATTTGTCATCATCTTTAGCTTTATCGGCTTGGTCTTTATCTACACAAAGGAAAAAATTGAAAAAATTAGATTTTCGTACAAACACAGAAAACAAACAAAAATTTATGAGAAAAAAAATTCAAGGCAGCATTTTCGTTTTTTTGGCAAAATTCATAGAAATGCTGCAGCATCAATACTTTTCATTATTGATTTGTTGTTTGCATTAAAAGCAAGCTGATCAGCAAAGAATCAATCAATGTGAATGATTCTGCAGAATCAGGCCATCGAAGAGAATACATACCAGAAATAACATTGACCAAACAAGAATTGCTCAGATTTTGTCGTTGCTGTTGATCAACAGGTATTTCAATATCAATTCGATATAGTCCACTATCTTCTGCCAAACATTTGGGTCTGGTAAATTGTATTTCACCTGAATCCATGATTTTCAAATTGTCCTCAACATCACTCTTCTGTAACGGAACATTATCTTTATAAATGTGAACATTTTCAGCTGTAATTTTCGGTGATGGTAAATCATTTGCGGCTGACAATTTCATCGATAATCGAATATCATCACCTTGAGCGACATTCTGTTGATTTGGCATTGTTTCTGCGATGATCATTTCTTGTGGTTCAGGTTTTTTTAATTGTTCAACATCTTTTTTGTCTTTAACGATTGTTGGTTCCTCCGTAACCGGTTGCAATATTTCAATTTGAGTTTTACAAGATATTTCACCAATTGGATTGGCTGCTATCAATGTATAGGTTCCTTGGTCTTCGGGTTTAGCCGAGTCGATAGCCAAACAACCTAATTGATCATTGATTTTGATTCGTTCATCCGATGATGATAATGGTATTGAATCTTTCATCCATGTTAATTTAGCCAATGGATATGATTGAATTTTCGATTCAAGTTTGATTGGTTCGCCCAATTTAATTTGCAATTTCACGGGTAAATCTTCAATAATTCTTGGTGCATATGGTTCGGGTGTTACTTCCACTTTAGCTTTGGTCATCATTTCGCCATTAGCATTGACGGCTTTCAATGAGTAAACACCAGCATCTTCGGGTTTAATATGATCAATTTTCAATTGACATTTACCATCATTACCCTCTGATTTGATCATCTGTATTCGTGGACTTTTATCCGAAATTGGTTTTCCGTCTTTTAACCATTGAATTTTTGGTGGTGGTAACCCAAAAACCTTTGCTTCCAAAATCAATGGTTTATTTGTTTCCACTTGGATCAATTCTTTCAAAGGTTCCGGGAATGATGGTGGACGTTGTGGATCAACAACCTCGACTTTGGATTCAGTTCGGGCAATGCCTTTTGCATTTTCAGCTTCGACAATAAACTTGCCTGAATCAGATTTTTGTACCTTTTCAATCACTAATTGTGCACTACCATCTTTATTCGATGATAATGTCAATCGGTCATCCCGACTTTTTTCCAATGGTTGTTCATCTTTAATCCATCGGACAGCCGGCATTGGTTCACCGTCAACTTTGCAGAATAATTTCAAATCATCCCCTTCTTCAATTTGAACGTCTTCCAATGGTTTTTTAATAATTGGTTCATGTGGCTCATTCAGAAATTTGAGCAAACAAACTGTTTGTGCTTCACCGAATTTATTCACTGCTTTGCAGGTATATTTTGCAACATCATCTTTGGTAATGGTTTTGACTTCCAGCTTATGTTCCCCATTATCATTTGATTCGATCAATACACGTGGATTTGCTCGCAATGGCTCATCATTTTTAAGCCATTCAACCGAAGGTGTGGGGATGCCATCGACAATTGTTTCGAATATAGCACTTTGTCCCAATTTCATTCGATTATTTTGTTTATCCACCGACATGACAATTTGCGTTTCATCCAATTCTTTGATGAATGTTGGTTTTTTCCCGCCAATTTCAACAGAAAATCGTTTCTCAACCGCCCCGGCATTGTTTGTTGCACGACAAACAAATTCACCAAACATTTTCGATGGAAATGATTCAAATACCAAACCATATTTGTTTTGTTTTGGTTCACTGACAACAGCTAATTGATTATTATCTGTATCCCAAATAATCGGTTGTAATTGATCTTCATCAACATGAAACCATTCAACAATTGGCTTGGGAAAACCTGAAATGTTCGCTTCAAATCGTACTGGTTCCCCATCAACAACAATACGTTTATCATGCAAACCTTCAATGGTAGGTATTGTTGGCTCTATTCAACAGGGATATAAATTGAATCAAGTTTTCCATCAGTTGTTGATGTGAAATTTCCATCCAGGTAACAGAAACAATATTCATTCAAAAGAAATAAAGTTTTTTAAAAAAATCAAAAATAAACTTACCTTCAACTTCAAGTTGTGCTGTCTGCGTTACTGAACCTGCTGCGTTTTTAGCCTGACAACCAATTTGACCGGAATCTTGTTGTTTGCAATTTTTCATTATCAATGTATGCGTATCACCATCACTTTTGATTAGAATTCGATCGCTTGGTTTCAATGCAACAGAATCTTTTGTCCAAATTATTTCTGGTTTTGGCGTGCCGGAAATAACTGTTTCAAATCGAACATTATCGTCAATGACAATGGCTGAATCTTTAATCGGTTTCGAAATTTTTGGTTCAGAATTTTTATTGATAACTTTAACATCAGCTTTGTCGGATTTTTGTTCACCAATTTGATTGTTGGCTATGCAATAATATTCACCAGTATCCGATTCTTTTGCATTAGGTATTTTCATGCTATAAGATTCTTCACGAGAATCGAATAAAATTCGCTCATCACCCTTAGCTTCTTTGCCGTTGATGAACCATTTGATTTGTGGTGATGGCTGTCCAGTTACGGTTACTTCCAATTGAATATTATCGCCAACATCGATAATTTGATCGGTAAGATTTTTCAAAAATTGTGGCCTAGAATTAACAGTAATAACACCACTGGATGATGCTTCACCAGCTTCGTTTTTGATTCGACATTCATATTGCCCACTCATTATGATGCGAATGTTTTCAATTTCGAATTGATAAATATCATCCATTTCTTTGCGAATTTTAACATGAGCGGATGTACTGATTTCTTCACCATCCTTATAGAATTTTATTTCTGGTTGAGGAAATCCAGCCAATTGAATGGTTATCGATACATTGTTACCTTCCGCAATATCTACATCATGCAATCCTTTGATGAATCTGGGCGGTATTATCAAATCAAAACGGGCAGCTGTTTCAGTGTCACCAAAATCATTGGAAGCAACACATTTATAATGGCCAACCATTTCTTCGGTTGCTTTCATAATGATCAATTTATGTGATAAATTGTCTAATTTGTCATCAATTTTTTTGAAATTTTTGTCCGAATCTTTGATTTCTTGATCATCTTTAAACCATTTGAGTTTCAATGGTTTTTTAGCAGTATTTTTATCCAGTTTAACGACCAATTCAATATTACTTTGCATCGGCTTGGCCATAATATTTGTCAATACTTTACTGAACAATGGTTTGGTGGCCAATTGAACTTGTGATTTTGATTCACATTCACCAAGATGATTTTTTGCTCGAATACAATATTCACCCAAATCATCGGGTTGAATTTTATGCAAAATTAATGAATATTCACAACTAGCTTCATCATATCCTTCAGTTTTTTTGCCCAAAATTTTCGTATCATTGCAATTCCATACGATATCTGGTTTTGGTATTCCTTTAATAATGGCTGTCAGTTTCACTTCTTGACCCAGATCACCGATATCAACATTATCCAAATGTTTAACAACATAAGGTGCAGATTTAACAACTAGTTCGGCTGCTGTTTCAGCTTGACCTTGTGAATTTGACGAACGACATAAATATTGGCCCGAATGTTCGGCCAAAACTTTCGGTATAATCAATGTTGAGCAATTATCTTTATCAACGATTTTGAATGGTAAATCCTTATCCGATTGATTGATTGGTTTTCCATCATGAAACCATTGCACTGATGGTGGTGGTTGACCATCAACTTTCACGGCAAGCTGTACATTTTCATCATTGAGCTGAGCTTGTAAATCCTGTAGTTTTTCTTTAAATTCCGGTACAGAATCTTTTTTGATAACAATTAGATTTGCATCAGCTTCATCTGAACCCTGATTATTTTTAATTTTGCATTTATATCGGCCTTCATCATCTTTGGATGTATCATCGATGATCAACGAAAATCGACCATCTTTCTCTTTTTCCAATTTGATTCGTTCATCCAATCGAATAAGTTGATCATTTTTATAGAATTCTATATGAACATCAGTGGCTGTCGAATCATATTGGGCAGTAAAAATAGCTTTTTCATGTTCTTTCACTTGGACAGCTTCGAATTTCCTCAAAAATTTTGGTGCCGATGATTTTATCAAAACCTGTGTATTTTGTTTAGCTGACCCAATAGTATTGGCAATCATACATTGATAAGTGCCAGCATCTTCCGAAGTTACTTTATCAATGACTAATCGAACAATTTGTCGATCAGCATCGATTGAACTTTGAATTCGTTTTGATTGTGCTAAATCTTGGCCATCTTTTTGCCATTGAATACGAGTCGGTTCAGGTTGACAATCATAACTTTGTTCAATGATCAATTGTTGATTATCATCCACAACAATTTGATCCAATGCTTTTGTGAATTCTGGTTTTTTGACCACATCTAATCGTGCTGATGATTCCACCAATCCTAATTGATTTTCAGCTTCAATACGATAATGGCCAATATCATTGGAATCAACATTTTTGATCATCAATGTAACATTAGCATCACCTTCAGTCATCATTTTGTAATGATCATTATTATCATTTGATTCAATCTTTTTATCATCTTTATACCATGAAATTGTTGGTTTTGGAAATCCGATTACCTGCGCTTCAAGTAGAGCGATATTTTGTCCTTTACAAACTTGAATATTGGATAATTCTTTCAGAAATTTTGGTGCTATGGGTGGTTTGGGTAAATGCTGAACACCGCCTTGTACATTCAATTCAGCATGACAAGATATTTTGCCACTACTAGTTGATGCAACACATGTATAAAGGCCAGCATCATCCGGTGTGACATGTTGAAATATCAATGCCACCGTATCTTCTTGATCATCGAATTGTACCTGGAAACGTTCACTTGCTTCAAATTCTCTACCATCTTTAAACCATTTAAATGCTGGTGACATACAACGTGGACTATGCGGATCTCGTTGTATCGGAATCGGTGGTAATGATTCATCTAAACCGAAAAAAACATCTTTATTTTTGGTAACGGTTATTCGGCCCGAAGTTTCGGCTTGACCTTCCGGATTGGTTGCAACACAACGATACAGGCCGGCATCCTTCTGACAAACATTTTTCAAAACAATTTCAAATACTTCTTTTGATTGAAACAGAATTTGTACCCGATCATTACTTTCGAGTCTTCGATTATCTTTGAAAATTTCCACCATTGGTATTGGTAGTCCGCGTACGATCAGTTCAAAGCGTACACAACTTGCACCTTCCAAAAGATCTGTATCTTTGAGTTTAACTTTAAATTTTGGTGGATGTGGTAGAAATGAACCACCTGGACTGGTTGGCCGAGAATCACCCGCCAAAACATTCAGCGTAGAACTTGATGCAACCGATGTTTTTGAATCGGATGCAACAAATGTATAGATGCCATTATCATCAACGGTCAGGTTATTCAGTTCAAGATAATAATTATCACCTTTTTTATAGGTACGATAATTTGTTCCGGATAGAATTGCATTATCTTTCAGCCATTGGACATTGATGGTACCAGGTGTAACTTGACATTCAAACAAAGCATGGTCACCCAATTGTTTGGTGAAGGATTGTAAATCACGAACAATAGCATATTGCTTGGGTTGATTATCTATCGATGTTGAATCTATTTTTTCTACGGCTGTAACAGGTTTCATTATTTTGGCCTGAATTGGCTCTTCATTCACTTCTTGTACCGGTGGTGCCTGACGTTTTTCTGGTTCGGTTTCCATTTCTTTAAGTTTTTCTTCAAGAATTTTATTATTATTTTCATCAATGGAATTGGTTGATTTGAGCAATGGTTCCTGTTTCGTCGATTGAGTGAGGAAGGGCAATTTCAATTGATCGTCCAAACATTCTTCTTCGTTTTCTAGATTTGTTGTTGATTGATCAAAGTTTAGTTGGGAAATAGAATGTTGACTGAAATTATAACTCACTTGGTAAAGAATTAATCATTTTTAACCAGGATTTTATTCGTTCCTGATCTTGACATCGCAATCGTATCGGGAAATTCGCATCGGTCGTATCTTTTGACTTGATTATCAATGTGTTGGCATCTTCATCACTGATTTCCACTTGCGGTAACTAATTCAAAATTATTCAAAAAATCAATTTTCAAAAAAAGGAAAATACCTTGATAATTTTTTCAACATTATATGTTCGTTGATCGGCTGATAGATTTTTATTGATTTCGGTTATAAACATACGCGATTTGAAAAAGAAAATAAATCGTTCACGTACGTTACCATCGGTATCGATTACATCGAAAAAGTCCTAACAAAGAGAAAAAGAAATTGAATCAAAAATCAAAATTAAAATGTTCATTTTGCTTACTTTAGCCTGTAAAACATTTTTCAAAAGATTGGATAATTTTTCTGATGAACCAGTTGGTAGATTGAAATCATTAATGTTTTTATCCAATGTTGTTGTGTCGATTGGTTTTTTCGAATCATCATTGTCTTCATCATCAATATCAGCATCTGGTATTGCTGCAATCAATTTGATTGCTTTTTCCAAATCGCCAACATCTTCATCTAAACGCGATAAATTTTTCGATAATTCCTATATGGATGCAAAACAACAACATTCATGAGTCAAGCACATGAGATAATTGGGGAACTTACCTTTAATAATAGCTGATAATCATTCAAACGTTGTAATGGTAGCTATTTTTGATTCGGAAAAAAATGTCAATTTGGGAGTCGAAGAAAATAATGAAATAATTGATTAGCAAAAGGCAACAAATTTTTATCGACATCGAATGTCGACTTACTTTTAAGCGATCAGACAAAGGCTTTTCATCCCTTATCTTGACTGAATAATTCTGAATTTTGGTTAATATTGGAATGGATAAACAATTAGCAAAAGAAACGCAAACATTAAAATCGTTTGGGCAAAATAAAACAGCAAACAAATAAAACATACATTAAAATATTCAGCAACATCCGAATTCTCATCCAATATTTCCAAGGCTTTTGGTAGATTTCGACAATATTTTGAATGATTCGAAAAATTTGGTTGCATTCGAATGAACAATTTTCCGATTTTACCCGGTTCCTTCGATAATGTTTGAAAATTTTTCAGCAAAATATCCTTATGAAATTCCAATATTTCTTTATAACAATCAAATATCTGATCTTTAACCGAACGGATTTCTTTCGGTGTTATTGATGAATCTGATTGTCGTATATAGGTCCGCACAACAAATTGCATATCACGGATTAGATCTTCTTCAGTTTCGATTAGTTCGCGGACAATCATGCTGAAAAAATGCGACAAATTAATCGATTCGGAAAAAATCAATCAAAAAACTTACTCTTTTTTCTTATTTAAATCTTTATTTGTTTGATCAGAGGATTTTGTCGAAGCTTTTTCCGACTCGGTTATTGATGTTTGTTGTTGCAACTGTAATGCAGCTTGTTCATTTTGATCAAGCTTTTCGGCTGTTGGTTTCAAATAGGCTGATGGTGCAAAACCTTCCTCAATTTTGGGAAATTTTTCACTTTTTCTTGTTCTCACTTTCCATCTATGATGGTGAATCAATTGAAAACATCGAACAAGTTGAAATTGAAAAAAACTTACTTGTGTGGCTTATCCTTGCTTAGGACAATAACATTTTGTCCTTCTTTTAAACAGATTTCGTCGGTTGCACTACGGGGTGGTTTATAATCCAATATTACTTCATATATTTGAGCCTAAATAACAAAACAAAGGAAGAAAGAAAAAAAGTTGAAAATTATAAAATTGGCTTATTTTAACCCATGGAACAATTTGAAACTATTTCAACAAAAAATACATTATTCTCATTGTCAATCGGATTATTGTTTTCATCGACAACGATTTTTGTCGTTATTCGCTGTTGTTTTGTTTCTTCATTCGAATCATCATCGGTTGATGATGATGTTGTTGATGATTTTTTCAATTTTTTATCCTTAAACTTTTTACGTAATAATTTGGTTGGATTTTCTTGATCATCCGATTTATGACATGATCTGGAATATGATGATGATAATGGCACCAAACCATAGGTAATTTGAGGATTTTCACGACCAGTTGGTTGACTGGTTGCATTGAAAACGGGAAAATGGAATTTATCACCCAGAACATTATGTTTCATTGTTATCTGACAACTTTTCAATTGATCAAATCGAGGAAAATCATTTTTCAGTGGAAAATAATGTGGTTCATCCATACTGAAACTGGATCCAGTCACACGACATAATGATGATGATCTTCGTTGTTTTTCACTTGGATCACCATTTGATTGATCAAGGTATTGTGTCAACGAATTTTTTCTTGCTGTTTTTTCATCAATAATTTCATAATGTTTAATTTTCTCCAATAGCAGATCTGACGAACAACGCTTCAATCCACCCTGATTATTTGATATTTGACGTATCAATTTTCGTTGCTCAATTGATGGTTGTTTTCGTGGATGTTTTTTTGATTTCTTTTTCATGATCATTGTTGATGGTGATGTTTCTATTTTATCATGGCCATCATTATTTTTCAATGAATAATGTTGCTGTTGTTGCTTTTGATTGACCATTGTTGTCGAAAATTACGTAAAAGGAGGATGCTGAAATCGAATCCTATTTGGACACACTTGGTTACACACCGACAACACTAAAATTTTATCAAAAATTTTCATTCACACCGTTCAAGAAAACAATCAACAAAAAATTGATCGCAATTCAAAGTAACAAATGACGTAGTGTGTTTTGATGCAACCACAACAACAACGACATAATGGTTGCTTTTGTTCATCATCATCATTGTTCAGGGTTGATTCGGTTCGTATGTTGGTTTTGTCGAGTTAAATCTGTCACGATCAACAATCAAGAATCCAGATCAACAAGAAAAGATTCCCATCATAATAATCAACAATATTTTCTTCCTTTCAAAATATGTGATGATGATGAATATTCGGTATGGATAATTTGTAAATATAACAAAACATTATAATAATGCTAACAAAATATTCGCCAAGAATGTTTGCATTTCTTGCTTAATTTTTTTAAATATGAACGGTGTGTGTCTATAATTAGCCATAATAATGATGATGATATTTCCATGGTTATCCAGTCAAAAGAACAAAAATTATTAACATTTTTTTCTTTTTTTAAACTTGAATATTCTTGTTCATATTAAGTATTAACAAAAATAAATAACAAGGCAATCATCATTTCAAAGAAAGAATAACATAGTTGGGTTGTTGTTAGCTAATAAACATCTTGTTATTCAATGTTTTCCCCCACAAACACAAAAAACTTTCAATAATCATATAATATTCTCGAGAATAAGATATTATGTTTCAAAAATGACCAAAAAATAGCGGAAATGTTACATTGATGGAATTATTCACCAAGTACGTAATCATTATCAACTACAACAGCTATTATTGCTGACGTATGACGATGATGATGTCGAACAGTTGTCGACGACATCATCAACGATCAAAATGATGTCTAAATTCGGTTCTATCTGGCAGCAACGACGACGACATGAATGAATGTTCTCATTTAAGCTTTATGCTTTACAATTTAACTCTTTTTCATCTTCACATATTATTATTAGCCAGACGATTACCCGAAATAAATGAGAACAATGATTGATGGATGATAAATTACAAAATGATAAATTTGGAAAACAATTGAAGTTTGAAGCAAACAAAACAATTCAAAACTAACCTCTTTCGAATCCATTCTGGATAATGAGCGATTCATAGTACCGGTAGTAGTGGTAGCAGCACTACGTCGTCTATCGGAATATGATGACAATCGATTATAATCGATATCATCGGTCGATGGTGTTCGAATATCATAACTTAATGACGGTCGAAATGATTTTCTTGTGGTTGAGCTTTTATAATCATCAAGATCATCGTGATCATCATCATCATCAAGGTAGCTAAGTTTTGTTCGACGTCTTGTTGTTGTCGATGATGATAACCCATAATCATCATCACCACCGGTTTGTTCTAAACTAGAATATCGGGATATACGACTGGTGGTAGCCGATTGAAGACCTTCCGCCTCATCACGGCTACTATAGCGTGAATATTTACGGCTAGTCATGCGGCTACTCAGATCATCATCATCATCATCATCGATGCTGGTTATTTTATATTTATTGGATGAATAACGACTTGTTGATGATATTGATGGATCATCATAATCCTTACTGATCAGTCTTGATGATTGGTATGATCGTCTCGATGATGATGTACCAAAATCGTCATCTAATTGACGTATTGATAGCGATGATGATGGTTCATAATTGGTGGATGATGATATTCGACGTGTTGAGTATGTTCCAAAATCATCATCACCGCCGACACTGGATGATGTTAATGATGTTCGAAATCTAGATGATGATGTTGAACTTGTTCCAAGTCCCTCATTACCACTACTATAACGATATGATGATGATGATGCAGATGCCTTATATGACCGATAAGACATTTTGTTTGTTTGTTGTTGTTGTTCAACAATATTCACCCATATATCATTATTGATTTGTCATGTCCAATGGTTTTCACGCACACACTAATCAAAAACCCTGATGATATTCCACTGATGACTGAAGAGAAGAACAAATATTATCTCACAGCACACGCACTCACAACGAGAAGAATATATCGAAAGAATTCCCGTGGTCGTCGTTCACTGCATCAAATCTTGAAAATGAAGGATTTCCTTTTTCTTAAAAAAACAGAATCTTAGCATCATTCATTCATTCATTCATCATCATCATCACCCACACACACGCATTAGCGGTGAGACGAGAAAAATCCATGTCAACCTTAAGTATAAAATTATGATAATAGTCACAAACAACAAAACTACGGAATTATCGAATGAATTTTGTTTGTCGGTCATACATACGTCGATGGTGAAATAGCAATTGCTTTCAAAACGAAAAATTGCTAGCTGTCAGTGTGGATGATGATGATTGAAATATAGTGTTTAGTGTGTTTATATGTCGCCAACAATCGAGAAAAGATTATTACCATCTTTACAATTTTTATTTTTTCATCAACTTGTTGTTGTTGTTTTGTTGTATGCCCTATTCCACATTTTTATATTTATAGAGATTCTACCAATGTCGACGAATAAACGAGAAATAAAAGAGATCATCCAAACAACAATTCTGTGCTTTTCTCTTGTTCACAGTTTGGTTTAGTTTTTAGTTTTTGTTTTGTTGGCACCTTATTTTCTTTGAAATTCGAAAATCTAAACCAGATTAGGATGATCAGGGAAATGTCCTGAATTTGAATTCGATCAGATCAAATCACAATGTGATCGATTAACTTGATTGAATTTGATTGATTGAATTGAATTGACAGATTTAGTGTTGAATTTCAAGCATTGTTGTTAGCAATTTTCCAATCTGGGATTATGTTCTCAATAAAAAAATTTGTCTATACTTGATTATAGGAGGAATATTGTTGGCATTTATTCAAAATATATTCAAAACAACAACATTGGCATGAATATTGTTGTTGTTGTGTCGACCCACTATTATTTAGATTACAACAGACGAAAGAATTTCAAATAATGATCAGGATGGGAAAGAAATGAAGAAGTGGAATTTAACTATTTTTTGTTAAAGGAATCAAATTGTCGACTTTTATTACATGTATTGAAAAAAACGATCATTTTATATTAGTGTTAGACAGAATTAGTTTTAAAATTATAATAAAAATTTTTATTATTTCAACCATAGTCATAGTGATCAACCTAACCTCACTCAACCATGAATCATAGTCATAGTCATAGTCAACAACCTAACCTCACTCAACTATGAATCATAGTCATAGTCATAGTCATCAACCTAA
>ERZ500997.65-NODE-65-length-30760-cov-11.307898_pt1 | contig 30760 bp, 33 predicted proteins | sample MGYA00248826_ERZ500997 | MGnify/ENA primary metagenome ERZ500997 (study PRJEB25958, sample SAMN03398524) | human skin metagenome | study: EMG produced TPA metagenomics assembly of the Human Skin Microbiome Metagenome (human skin metagenome) data set.
TTCTGTTTAGATGTTAATTTGAGCGAATAATCAAATTTAAGTCAGTTCTGAACAAAAAATTATTCTCATCAGAAAATAGTTTGTGCAATACTTATAAAGCTACATGGAGATTAACTTACATCTAGAGGGTATAAATAATGAATCATACTAAGTTGGTGCTGGGCGCAGTCATCCTGGGTTCAATGCTGTTGGCTGGCTGTTCACATAATTCCAGAATGGACCAGCTCTCTTCTGACGTCCAGTCTCTTAACGCTAAGGTTGACCAGCTAAGCAATGACGTCAATGGCATGCGCTCTGATGTGCAGATGGCTAGAGATGATGCAGCTCGTGCCAATCAGCGCCTCGACAACCAGGCACAGTCTTACCGCAAGTAATACTTTGTAACCATGATAATAATGGTGCACCGTGTGCGCCATTTTTTGTTGCCTGATGAACTCTCACCCGTTGCAATTTTTCATCACTCATGCCAGTCTCCTGACGTAAATGTATTTTCAGACACACCTGTGCTTACCAGCACGGGCATTCCTGAGCGCCTCTGTTATCATCTGTTGATCACTGCCCTCCTCATTAATGAAGCGTTCAATATCCGGGGTCAAAGGGACAGACTGAGTCCTGGGGTCATCACCAGCTGAAACCGATAACGGCTGATGCACCTCAATATAGCGCTTCCCATCCGGTTCAACGGCGTACTTAACCGGCTGATTAATCACCTGAACCCGCGTTCCGCGTGATATCTGACTGAACAGTGATTCAATATCGTCAGACCGTAAACGGATACAGCCTGAGCTAACGCGCATTATTTGCTTTTGTCACTATTAATTGATAATGGAAATGAGTATCTTTATATTGAACAGATCTACTGCGTGCTGAGTCTGATTGAAAACATGTGTGGCAGGTTTGGCTGTAAGCCATGCCAGATAGCATGGTATACCTTAGTAATCAGGTTTTGCAGGCAGTATCAGCTTCGGTTTACTGGAAATAATAAAATGCCTGAAGAAGACAATATGCGGCTCCCCATGGGGGAGATGGTACTGCGTACGCTGGCAATGCCAGCAGACACTAACCCAAATGGTGACATTTTTGGTGGCTGGCTAATGTCCCAAATGGATATGGGCGGTGCCATACTTGCCAAAGAGATTGCCGGGGGCCGTGTAGTCACTGTACGTGTTGAGGGTATGAGCTTTCTTAGGCCGGTAGCGGTTGGAGACGTGGTAAGCTGTTACGCTTGTTGTACGCGTACTGGCAATAGTTCGATAACTGTTAACGTGGAAGTATGGATTAAAAAAGTCTCATCTTAACCTTTAGGCGAGTGCTACTGTACTACAGAGGCCGTATTCATCTACGTTGCGGTGGATAAGGAAAGCAAATCGCAACCACTGCCTGAAAACAGGCGCTATTTAAGCTTACAAGATCTGACGCCCGACTGAACTCATCACAACTGAAAATCTCGTTCAGTCCCCTTGGTTCATACTAACTTCGCCATTATGGTAAAAAATAATGGATCTTGTAATGCCTCTCTTTGCCCTGCCGGTTTCATAGCGCCATTTGCGCATCGCCTTTTTGACTTCATTTTCGAACATATTTTTCGGCTGGGCGCTAAGAATGCGAATATTGGTAACCCGCCCGTTATCTTCAACATCGTACTGAACCTGAACATTACCGTCGATATTTAGAGCAAGCGCTCTCTGCGGATATACTGGCTTATAGATGCTAACTGATCTGGGCATTGAATCTGATGCGGGATTAGCGGGGGACGATGCTTTTGGCTTATCAGCAGCAATTACCGGTGTCTGCCTGTCGCGGGACTTTGGAACAGTAGCAGCCGGGGAGCGTATCACTTTTTTAGCAGGTTTTGCCCGGTGTCTGGCCTGAGGAGGAGGAGTAGCTGCAACAATTGACGGAGACTCAGGCAACTCAGGCAACATTTCCCGGACAAAAGGCTCGGACTCCGGTTGCAATACCTGTTCTGTAGCAGGCTGCACATTTGGCGATACTATCACCACGCTGACAGCCGGTGTTCCGCTAAGCCGGTCTCTAGTCTGACTGTGCAGCGTACTGTAGATAATACCGCCAATCACAGCACCATGTAACGCCAGAGAAAACAGTACAGCAAGCGGTACACGACGAAAATCAGAGACAGGAGTTAGTGTTAACATAATTCATACTATAATAAATACAAGCGTTGATTTTAAATCAAGAAAGGAATCCGTTTCAATCATAGCATCACCCGCTCACACTTTGTGCTATTGATGTCGGGTAAGGATTCCATTGCTACACACATTGCACTACTGTATTTTTTCTGCTTCACGTAAGGCCCTACCAATAAGTGACAGGAGTTCAGAACGTGCTTTATCTCATCTATGCTAAAGATAACGCAGATTCACTGGAAAAACGCCATTCTGTACGTCTCGCACATCTGGCACGCTTACAATTACTGAGAGATGAAGGCCGGCTGATTTTAGCAGGCCCTCTTCCTGCCGTTGACAGTAATGAGCCTGGTGTTGCAGGGTATACCGGCTCTGCTATTATTGCAGAGTTTGACTCTCAGGAGCAGGCTCAGGCTTGGGCTGATGCCGATCCCTATATCGCAGCAGGCGTTTATCAGCAGGTCACGGTCGAACCTTTCAAACGCCTGTTCTGAATCACTTTTCCCAACACAAAAGTAATCTGCGCGCACATTTGTCTATGATACGATAACAATTCTTGTGCCCTGTTACTCTCAGGTACATCGATATAAAAAAGTGGAGTTATGCCATCAGGAAAGACTACGCTCCTTATTTTCCGGCGTACGGAGATCCGTCCCAGACCTGCTATTTCTTCATACCAGCTAACTCATGATGATACTCACCGATTGAATAAAGGATGTAACACATTAAGCGGTTTCACATTTTATGAATTTATCTTAATGTGATCTTTACGTAAACTTTCTGAATCCATACGCGAACAGGATGTCGATTAATATGAGTATTTTTTATACTTTTTTGAACTGGTTATTACTTTTTAGTTACTGGCTACTCATAGCCAGCGTAACACTTCGGATTCTTGTCAAGCGTCGTGCCGTTCCCTCTGCAATGGCCTGGTTACTGGTTGTCTGGATCTTCCCTTTAGTGGGGATCATTGCCTGGTTTTCATTCGGTGAACTTAATCTTGGAAAACGGCGAGCTGAACGTGCCAAAGCGATGTGGCCAGCCACCGTGCAATGTCTCAGTGATCTAAAACGTTCACAACATATTTTTGCCGATAACAATAGTGACGTTGCTAAACCTCTGTTTAAGCTTTGCGAAAACCGTCAGGGAATTGCTGGCGTTAAGGGTAACCGTATCCAGCTACAAACCACCGCTGAAGACATACTGAGAACGTTAATACGCGACATCGGGCTGGCACGTTACAATATCGAAATGCTTTTCTATATCTGGCAGCCGGGTGGTCTGGCTGATGAAGTGGCTACCGCATTGATGGCCGCCGCCCGTCGGGGGGTTTATTGCAGGCTAATGCTGGACTCAGCTGGCAGCGTATTGTTTTTTCGTAGCCGGTGGCCTGAGGAAATGCGCAATGTTGGTATTGAAATTGTTGAATCGCTGAAGGTGAGTCTGTTACGCGTTTTTTTTCGGCGAATGGATCTCCGTCAGCACCGCAAAATTGTTCTTGTTGACCATTACATTTCCTGGACAGGAAGTATGAATATGGTCGACCCTCGTTTGTTCAAACAGAGCGCCGGTGTAGGGCAATGGGTTGATTTGATGGTACGTATGGAGGGACCAGTGGCTATCACCATGGGAATACTCTACTCCTGCGACTGGGAAATAGAGACAGGCAAGCGTCTTCTGCCACCCCAGCCCGACATCAACATCATGCCGTTTGAACAGGAGCAGGGCCATACCATCCAGGTTATCGCCTCCGGGCCAGGTTTCCCGGAAGATATGATCCATCAGGCACTACTGACTGCCGTCTACTCTGCCCGTGAACGCCTGGTGATGACAACACCCTATCTTGTTCCCAGTGATGATCTGTTGCACGCAATCTGTACAGCCTCCTGGCGCGGAGTTGATGTCAATATCATCATTCCACACCGAAATGATAACCTGTTGGTGCGCTGGGCCAGTCGTGCGTTCTTTTCAGAATTACTGGCAGCGAATGTCAAAATCTGGCAGTTTGAAGGCGGTCTTCTGCATACTAAAAGTGTGCTGGTTGACAATCAACTAGGCCTAGTTGGTACAGTAAATCTCGATATGCGCAGTTTATGGCTCAACTTTGAGGTCACTCTGGTTATCGATGATGATGGATTTGGGCGCGATTTAGCTCTTGTGCAGAATGAGTATATCAATCAGTCACGACTGATTGATCGCCAGCGGTGGCAAAAACGCGCCTGGTGGCAACGCATTATTGAGAGACTGTTTTACTTCTTCAGCCCATTACTGTAAAACGTGTCAATGATTTTCTCCCGTCCGGGCAATCGGGGTAACACTATGGATATCAACAATCGTCTTAATGACGATGAAACACTGGAGCTGGCTTACGATATTTTTCTGCAACTGGCTGGCGAACATCTTGACCCTGCTGACATTATTCTCTTTAATCTTGAGTTTGAAGAACGTGGTGGCGCCGAGCTCTTTAACCCCTCGGAAACGTGGCAACAACAGGTTGATTTTAATATTGATCCCGATTTCTTTGCAGAAGTTATCATAGGCCTTGGAGATAATGAGGATGAGCCCATTACCGATGTTTTTGCCCGAATGCTGCTCTGCCGGGATAAGGATCATAAATTTTGTGAAATTATCTGGAAACGATGACATCAGCCATTCCTGACTGCCACTGGCTTATTTCGCTGGTCAAAAATCACTACCATACTCTCCTTTAGCAAACGTTCTCCCACCTGATGTTGCAATCTGCTCTGATGTTATTAATGTGCCAGTATGTCGTTGCAGCCCGCCAGGCCCGATGAGCACCAGCAACTGTTACGGACTGCCCCACCACGGCCACAGATTCGCACTGAAACACACGCATCATCCTGATGACGCATTCCCTGTCATTAAAGCATTTCCGAAACAGTACAGATTAAAATCATCATTGCGGGAAGCAGGTAAAGAGCTCTGGCAGCGGGACAGCTGATGGCTGGTGCAGCTGGATTCATAGTGAATCTACCTTCAGGCAGGCCACAGTATGCCCCGGAGCTCCTCTGAGTCGCGGGCGTGTTTCGGCACACACGGGACTTGCAATCGGGCAGCGGGTGCGAAATACACAGCCAGAAGGAGGGTCAACAGGGGAAGGCAGCTCGCCTTCCAGCAACTGCCTTTTTTTACGCCAGTCCAGATCCGGGTTGGCTACCGGCAGCGCTGACATCAATGCTCTGGTATAGGGATGCTGTGGATTTTTATACACTGCATCACAGGTCCCGATCTCAACCCCGTGCCCCAAATACATGACTAGTACACGGTCTGAGATATGCTTTACCACCGCCAGATCATGCGCGATGAAGATAAACGATACGCCCAGCCCGCGTTGAAGATGCTTTAGCAAATTCACTATCTGCGCCTGAATCGAGACATCCAGCGCAGAGACCACTTCATCACAGATAATTAGTCCGGGCTTCAGAATCAGCGCCCGGGCAATAGCTATTCTCTGACACTGGCCACCAGAAAATTCATGCGGATAGCGGTTTATCTGCGCAGGCAGTAAACCCACCATCATCATCATCTGCAATACCTGCTCTCTCTTCTCCTGTTTTCCCATATCAGGACGCCAGGTGTGCAGCGGTTCTGCAATAATCTCACCAACCGTCATCCGCGGATTGAGCGAGGCCTGTGGATCCTGAAAAATCATCTGCATATCACGGCGGACCCAGCGCCACGCTTTTTTATTCCGGCCTGTAAGGGAGCGCCCGGCCCAGGTAATACTCCCCTCAGTAACGTCAGCAAGCCCAACAATGGCCCGTGCCAACGTCGATTTACCACAGCCGGATTCTCCTACTATACCAAGCGTCTCCCCTTCATAGAGTGTAAAGCTGACATCATCGACGGCTTTTAAAGATTTTACTGACCGCCTGAACCAGTGATGATGCTCTCTCACAGGAAAATGCACACTGAGCCCAGCTACCTCCAGCACTATTTTTTTATCCGTATCCTTTTTCATCTGAGTCATTTTAGTGACTCCGGCGCTTTGAAGCAGGCACGCAGGCGTCCGTCACCAAGGGTTTCCAGTGGTGGTACAGCGTCACAAATTTCCATAGCATATGGGCAGCGAGGCCGAAAAGGACAACCCGGCGGAAGATGGAGCAAATCAGGCGGATTCCCCTTAATGGCTACCAGGAATTCTTCTTCGCCGTCCAGACGCGGAACAGCATGTAGCAGACCTTGCGTATAAGGATGTTTCGGGCGGTAATAGATATCGTGAACCTGCCCATACTCCATTGTACGCCCGGCGTACATCACCAGTACCTTGTCACACATTGCGGCAACAACGTCAGGATCATGAGTGATCACAATAATTGCTGTATTGAATTCACGTCTTAGGTCTGAGAGCAGCGTTATTATTTGCGCCTGAACAGTAACATCCAGAGCGGTTGTAGGCTCATCAGCAATAAGCAGCTTCGGGCGACATAACAGAGCCATTGCAATCATCACGCGCTGGCGCATCCCGCCCGAAAGTTCATGAGGATACATCTTCATCCGCGCCGGTGCGTCCGCTATTTTTACAGCATCCAACATCTGTACAGAGGCTGTGAAAGCCCTGGCACGACTCATTCCTTTATGTAATTTTAGTACTTCCATCAACTGCTCACCCACTCGCATATAAGGGTTGAGTGCCGTCATGGGGTTCTGAAATATTATTGCCATCTGCCGGGCGCGCAGCCTGTTAAGCTGCTTTTCTGGCAAGCTGATAATCTCCCTGCCATCAAACAGAGCCGAACCCTTAATCCGTCCATTAGCAGCCACCAGCCCCATCAGAGCAAAAGCTGTTTGTGATTTGCCAGAGCCTGATTCCCCCACAATTCCCAGAGTCTCCGCCGCATCAAGGGTGAAGCTAAGATTATCCACTGCTGTCAGCACACCCTCAGGCGTGCTGAACTGCACCCGTAAACCGGTCACCCGCAGCAATGGGCCATCACCAGTGCAATAATGCCGAGGCTCCGCAGCCTGATTCACGTCCATCAGAGCCCCCCCGTGCTGTCCTGCGGATCGAGCGCGTCACGCAAACCATCACCGATAAAATTAAAACAAAACAACGTGATCGTCAGAAATACTGCCGGACAGAGCAGCAACCAGGGCGAAACCTCCATTGAATTAGCACCATCACTTAGCAGTGTTCCCCAGCTACTCAGTGGCTCCTGCGTTCCCAGACCGAGGAAACTAAGAAATGATTCAAACAGGATAATTCCGGGCACCAGCAGCGAGGCATATACCACTACAACACCGAGCACATTTGGCACAATATGACGCCAGAGAATTTTGGCTGTTGAAACACCATTAATCTGTGCCGCTTCAATAAACGCTTTTCGCTTCAGACTCAAGGTCTGCCCACGTACTATTCGTGCCATATCCAGCCAGGACACCATGCCAATAGCGATAAAAATCAGCAGAATATTACGACCGAAAAGAGTTACCAGCAGGATAACAAAAAACATGAAAGGGAAAGCATTGAGGATCTCAACAATGCGCATCATTAAAGCATCCCATTTTCCGCCTGTATACCCTGCAAGAGCGCCATAAAAAGTGCCGACTATCACGGCCACCAGTGCGGAAGCCACGCCAGTCATTAGCGATATTTGGCCTCCAATTGCCACACGCACCAGCAGGTCGCGCCCGGATGAATCCGTTCCGAAATAGTGCCCGGATCCTATCTCTGGCGCCACCGACATCATCGACCAGTCGGTATCATCGTAACTAAAGGGCGACAGTATTGGTGCGAGGATGACAAACAGCAAAATCAACAGCAGTATAATCAGACTACTCAGTGCCACACGATTATGGACAAAACGCCTCCATGCGTCCTGCCACAGGCTGCGACCTTCTGTATTTAACTTCTGACTAAATGCCCGCAGTTCCTTGCAACGCTTTTTGCTCACCATCATCATCACCCTCGCTCTTAGTAACGAATTCTGGGATCGATGACGGCATAGAGCATGTCAACGACAGCGTTAAAGACAATAGTAAGCACACCAACCAGAATGGTCAGACTGAGTACTAACGAATAGTCACGATTCAGTGCACCATTAACGAATAGCTGGCCTATTCCCGGCAGACCATAGATGCTCTCAATCACCATCGATCCGGTGATTATACCGACGAAAGCGGGGCCAAGATAAGAGATGACCGGTAGCATGGCTGGTTTGAAAGCATGGCGTAAGACAATCTGGTAACGGGATACTCCCTTTGCCCTGGCAGTACGAATAAAATCTGAATGCATAACATCAATCATCGACCCCCGCATGATACGAGCAATACTAGCTATGTAAGCCGTTGAGAGCGCTACCATCGGTAATATCATGTAATGCAAAGCACCGCCGTTCCAGCCACCTCCGGGCAACCAATGAAGTGTGATGGCGAATATCAGTACTAATAGTGGTGCTATTACAATCGCGGGGATCACGACTCCGGTCATCGCTATACCCATCACAACATAATCCCATCGACTGTTCTGGTTTAACGCTGCAATGACACCAGCAGACACACCTACCACCAGCGCTAGCAGAAATGCAGCCATCCCTAAGCGGGCAGAAACAGGAAATGCCCCGGCAATTAAGTCATTAACAGTATGATCTCGGTATTTAAATGATGGTCCAAAATCACCATGAACCAGTTGGATCAGGTAGTCAATATACTGTTTACCAATGGGATCATTCAGATGGTACTTTGATTCGATATTGGCTAGCACTTCTGCAGATAATGCGCGCTCACCGGTGAACGGGCTACCCGGTGCCAATCGCATCATAAAAAACGCCAGGGTGATAAGAATAAAAAGCGTTGGGATTGCTTCCAGCAGCCGACGTAAAATAAATTTTGCCATAGCCACTCCTGCCAGGCTGAAACGTCCCCCAGTAGCCGGGGAGCGTTATTAATGAACACCAGAAAACCAGACCGCACACGGCCCCACTTTTTTATAGTTACTCATTAATAATAAAAAGATTTTTACTGTAGAGGTAGTCCAGCGGATCTTTGCCACTGTAGCCACCAACATACGGTTTAATCAGACGGACATTGACATAGTAATAAACCGGAATAATACCAGAGTCACCATCCAGAATTTGCTCAGCTTTGCCATAAAACATGGCACGTGTTTGCTCATCAGCTGCTCTTACTGAATCCAGAAGTGCCTGATCATAACCGGCTGATCGATAAAAGGCAGTATTGTTACTGCTGTCTGATTTGAATGTCACCGTGAAAGCAGAAGGCTCGTTGTAATCAGCACACCATCCAGCCCGTGCCACATCATAGTTCCCCTGATGGCGGCTATCCAGATAGGTTTTCCACTCCTGATTAATCATTCTGACCTTTACCCCCAAATTCCTGTTCCAGATGGATGCCGCGGCAATTGCCAGTTTTTTATGAATATCTGAGGTGTTATACAGTAGTTCGAAAGTCAGTGGTTTATCAGCACTGTAGCCTGCCTCTGCCAGCAGCCTTCTCGCCTCCCGATTCCGCTTTTCCTGCGGCCAGGTGCGCCACTCCGGCTGTGCTAATGTAATACCTTCAACAAAAGGTGGCGTCAGGGTGAAAGCTGGAATTTGCCCTTGCGCCAGCACTTTGTTAACAACAATATTGCGATCCAGCCCCAGTTTTAGTGCGGTACGGACTCGCGGATCATTAAAGGGCACACGCTGATTATTAATTTCATAGTAGTAGGTACAGAGATAAGGATTAACCCGTAGCTCCTGAGGATGCTCACGTTTAAGTTTCGAAAACAGCTCAACAGGCAGGCCACTATTAGTCATATCACTACCGTCAGGACTGAAGTAACGATTGACGTCCGCTACTTCGGAGGAAATTGGCAGAAATGTGACTTTATCGAGTATGGTGTGAGCATTGTCCCAGTAGCGGGGGTTACGTACCAGCACTAGACGCTCATTTATAACGTGCTGCTCCAGTCTGAAGGCACCATTGGCGACCAGATTCTGCGGCTGGGTCCAGCCATCACCCAACTTCTCAATCGCTAGCTGATATACAGGCGACATCGAATGGTGAGCCAGCATTTTATAAAAGTAAGGTACAGACTCGCTCAAGGTTACTTGTAGTGTGTGATCGTCCTGCGCTTTCACGCCTAATGTCTGCGGCGATTTCAGCCCCCTGATGATGTCATCACTATTTTTTATATGGCAATATTGCAGATAGCTGGCGTAGGGGGAGGCAGTATTGGGATCGGCCAGCCGTTGCCAGCTGTAAACAAAATCATGAGCAGTAACGGGTTGCCCATTAGACCATCTTGCCTCTGGCCTCAAGTAAAATAGCCACACTCTGTTATCACGGGTTTGCCAGCTCTGCGCCACTCCCGGAACCGGATGCCCATTTTCATCAAGAATAATCAGCCCTTCAAACAGATCGCGGCTAATATAAGATTCAGGTACACCCTCGATTTTATGGGGATCAAGCGACTGAACCTCAGCTCCATTGCCTCTGACCAGCTCCTGACGTGCTGCCAGCTCAACACCCGGTGGCACGCTGGCAGCCTGACCAGGCTGCACTATCGCGCAAAAGGTAACAAACACACCTGCTACAGCGAGGTTATTTATTGTAATTGTGTTCATTTACTTCTTTCCTTCTGTATATTTCCCGACTATCCGCTATTCAGGACCCACACCACATCCAGACTGTGAATTACGTGATTTATTGTGAACAGATCCATTTAATTTTCTTTTTTGCCATCCGACAGGCTAAAAGGTCCGGTGAAACTCAGCGTCATCCTTATCTGTTAGCGATGATGATGATATAGTGTAGAAAAATTTATTCTTCTGTATTAAAAGTATCAGACAGGATGATGCTGCGCTAAGAACAAATTGTGAAAACGTTAACTGGTTCTCTTAAATATGCCTGCTTGAGTTAATTGCTCGCCGTTTTATACAAATTTCAGCACTATTTGTCCAAGGCTGTAACAGAAGACTACCGCATATCTCCTGCTGCGCAGACAGACTGAGAACATTTCACAGGCCGGCGTAAAAAAATAGAAACCAGTATCACATACACAGATATCCCCTTGATATGATGCGTTAACACAAGGCAAAATTGGACTTCAGTATTGGGAAGCCATCTCAGTCCGCTATTCACCTCAGGGAGTAACATGTAAGCTGTTTATCAATACATCAATCAGGCGCGGCTATTTTCATCAGCCAGTCGGTTTATTCAAAAATAAAAAACGGGAGGATTTTTAGGAATTCCCACTATTACTACCACTTTTATACTGGACTGAGCAATGATTATTGCATTATATAGCCTCTTGCCTATTTTAGCTGCCCTCATTCTGGGCCTGAACGTTAAGAAAGTCATTCCGGCTGTTAATATTAAATTCATTAATATAATATCGGAGGGTTGTCTATATTCACTTCTGGTACTAATGGGTATCACTATAGGCCTGATTCCCGATATTAAAGATAAGCTGATACTTGCAGGCATCAATGCGATTAGTATTGCTGTAGCAGCATCCCTATGTATCACCATTGTCCTCAGATTTTTTCATTTAAAAAATTGCACTCAGGAGAATTTAGCAATAAAGAGATTGCATCAGCATAGTAAAAGCACATTTAATATTATTAATTATATCAAAGATCCTATCCTCCTGGCAGGACTAGTAATTACCGGGTTCTATTTCGGTTATCATTATTTTCATTTTTTAGCTGATATTAATTATGATCTTATTATTTCATCATTACTATATCTGTTGATTTTTGCTATTGCTGTTAAACTTTCTTTCTCTGGCTTGAATCTGAAGCAGGTTTTTTTTAATCAGCATAATATAGTAATGACGCTTGCAACAGTGCTGGCTTCTTACCTGGGAGCTGCCATTGCTTCTCTTTTTCTTACCCTCACGTTTACTCAGTCTCTGGCTGTCAGTTCTGGTTTTGGCTGGTACACTTTATCAGGTATTTTATTTACCAAAATGGGTGATCCACTTTTAGGATCCGTCGCGTTTTTATGTGACCTGTTTAGGGAGGCCATTGCACTTATTTTGATTCCTGCACTGTCCGGCACAGGCAATGGCAGGATTGCGATAGGTGTGGCTGGTGCCACAGCAATGGATGTGACACTTCCGGTTATTGAAAAACACTACGGTGTAGCCTGGGTGCCTGTTGCCCTGCTATCTGGCGGTATTATCACTTTGTTAGTTCCATTTCTGATTTCGTTTTTCTACGCTTTACAATAGAGATTACTATGCTTACAACCAGACAATTTTTTCAATTGAAATACCTTCAGTAATAGCTTTGACGCTGTTGTTGAATATACAAAATAATCACTGCATCATTCCGGGCCAGGCACTATGTTATTCATTGACTGGAAACCATACAAGCCGCATCAATAACCATCAAATTTCTACAATTTATTCAAAAGACTCCGCAAAAAATAGAAAACCGGGCTCTCACGCAATAATGAAAAACTTTACTGCCTCAGGTCATTTTACCGCTGAACAGAATATATGTTCATCTTGTTGATGCCTTATTAAAGTCTGGGATAACACTATCTGCGGTACAGGATCAAATGCCCTGTAAATTCTAAAATCAGGAGAAATATTTATGCAAATTTCAGCAACAAATAACTTTGCCTGCTACTATCAGCATTCCAGACCAGTAACAAAGAGCAGCAACCCGGCTGAGACAGCGTTAGCAGACAATAATCAGGCACTGAAAAAAACGACAACAAATGAAAATAATGCAACGATTATCAGTAGTGGAAAAGCTGCCGCTGTGGTTAATTCAAAATCAGAAATTAATAGCGGGCAGCCCATTCAGGAGTCATCTGCAACAAAAAACGGTGCTGATAAGGATATGATTAACAAGTTATCCCCGGATAAACCGTCATTGGGAGATATTGCTATCGATACCAGCCTGAGTATGGTCCCTGTTTATGGCACGGTCCGTGAGTTTCAGAAAGGCAACACAGGATGGGGGACATTCGGGGCAATTACAGACGCTCTCACATTAATACCAGTGGTTGGCTATGCTGCTAAAGCTATAGGCTCAGCGCTCCACGGAGGAGCTGTTGTTGCAGAGGCTGCACGTGGAATAGCAACAGTTACAGAAACTGCACGAGGAGCAGAAACAATCACAGAAGCCACGCAGGCGATAACACAGACTCAGAAAGAGTTAATAAAAGCTTATAAACAAGCAGAATTGAGTGGATTTAGCCCCTTAGATAAAATCAATCAGGCTGCACGAGACGCCTACTCATTCACCGATATATATTCATAACCAGATAAAAAATCTCAAAATTAACATTAGCAAAACTGATTATTTATAGCCGTGCTGTTGATTCCTTATTGAGGCTCTGACTAGCACTATCTTCTGTAGTACAGGCTACTTTAGCCTGTCCTTTGTGAAACAGGAGAAACACTATGCAAATTTTGACAACAAATAGTTTCGTTAATCACAATAAAAATTTTAAACCAGCAACAGATACCAGCAAACCTGCCGAAGCAGCGCTGGCAGACTAGCCAGGAACTGAAAAAAGTGGCTATAAATGAGAATAATGCGGCAGCCCTCAGTAGTGGAAACCCCGACGCGGTTGTTAATCCAAAATCAGAAACTAATAGCGCGCAATCTCCTCAGACGTCATCTGCAACGAAAAACACCACAGAAAAGGGGGAAATTAATGATTCATCCCAGGATAAAGCATCATGGGGAGATGTTGCAACAAATGTCGGCCTAAGTCTGATTCCTGTTTATGGTACAATCCGTGAGTTTCAGAAAGGCAACATAGGATGGGGGATATTCGGAGCAGTTACCGATGCTCTCACGCTCATAGGTGTTGGTTATGCTGCTAAAGCGTTAAGTTCTGCCGTCCGCGGAGGAACTGCTGCCATAGAAGCCGCACGGGGAACTTTAGCTATCACTGAAGCGGGACGGGGAGCTGCAACAATAACCGAAGCCGCACGAGGGGCAGAAACAGTCGCGGAAGTAGCACATGGAGCGACAACAGCCGCAGAAGTGGTGCAAGGGACAGAAAAACTCGCAGAAGCTGTACAAAGAGCAGAAACTATCGTACGTTCCGGAGACGGCCTGATTCAGACAGGCACCGGAGTGGCGCAGACAGGAGGAAAAATCCCCTTAAATCCTGCGCTTGATGTTATGAAAAATGACATAGCAATTGAAAAAGAGAAATTAGTCCGACTCCAGCAACTTATACAAAAATTACACGCCAACTAACTCCCAATAAACATGCAGATTTACAGACATATAAAAGGCGCCCGGCCTCGGATTAGCGAGACCGGGCATGTTATTTTGACCAGAATGTAATGCTCAGCTGTTAAGATTAAGCACAGTGATTGCCAGTCACCCTCGCGTTGCTGCTATTATATAATTACTCAAACCCGATAAAATTCACGATACCACGCTACAAACTGGCGAACTCCCTCTTCCACCGGCGTCTGCGGTTTAAAGCCAGTCGCGTCATAGAGCGCCGTAGTATCTGCGCTAGTCTCAGGCACATCACCTGGCTGCATCGGTAGCATGTTTTTCCGTGCCTGACGATCTGTTGCCTCTTCAATTGCGCGAATGTAGTCCAGCAAAGTTACTGGCTGGCTGTTACCGATATTGAAGATTTGCCAGGGCGCTGAACTGCCAGCCAGTGAGCCCGTCTCAACTTGCCATTGAGCATCAGCCGTGGGGACGACATCCTTGACGCGCATAATAACTTCACTGATATCATCAATATAGGTAAAATCACGCTGCATCTGCCCGTTATTATAAACATCAATGGGTTCGCCCGCTAAAATAGCACGGGTAAACCGAAACAGTGCCATGTCCGGGCGACCCCATGGCCCATACGCGGTAAAAAAGCGTAAACCAGTAGTAGGTATTCCATAAAGGTGGGAATAAGCATGTGACATCAGTTCATTGGCTTTTTTAGTTGCGGCATAGAGTGAAATGGGATGGTCAACTGCATCGTCAACAGAAAAAGGTAACTTGCGGTTAAGGCCATACACTGAACTCGATGAAGCATAGACAAGATGTTCGATATGATGATGGCGACACCCTTCAAGAATATTAAGGTGGCCAATAAGATTGGCATCGGCATAAGCATGGGGAGCCTGGAGCGAGTAACGGACACCTGCCTGGGCTGCGAGGTGGATAACACGCTGAAAATGCTGCTCTGCGAATAGTGTGGCTATTGCCTCACGATCTGCGATGTCAATCCTGTCGAATATAAACTCAGGGTGAGAAATTAACAGATCGAGGCGGGCTTGTTTCAGAGTAACGTCATAATATTCATTCAGGTTGTCGATGCCGACAACCTGGTGACCAGCGCTAAGCAGATTTTTTGCAACGTGATATCCAATAAACCCCGCCGCTCCGGTAACCAGATATTTCATACCATTCCTCGTTTACGTATGCACCTTTACAGAAGCTCCGCGACCGATTGCATAATAGACAAAGCCGCGGCGGCTGAGTCTTTCCGGATCATACAGGTTGCGGCCATCAAAAATAACGGGGTGTTTGAGGATACGTTTCATTGCGTCAAAATCTGGCGCCCGAAAGTTTTGCCATTCGGTGCAGATAATCAGTGCATCTGCATCCTGCAGTGCTGCCTCTTTGGTGCCCATCAGTTTAAGCGAATCGCGAGAGCCATAAATATGTTGAGCTTCCTCCATCGCGACAGGATCAAATGCCTGTATGCGGGCACCCATCTGCCATAACGTTTCCATCACCACCCGGCTGGGCGCTTCGCGCATGTCATCCGTGTTAGGCTTAAATGAAAGCCCCCAAAGCGCGAAGGTTTTGCCGGTGATACCTTCCTGATAGTGCTGTTTAATCAAAGCTGGCAGTTTTTGCTTCTGATCGTCATTGACCGCTTCAACAGCCTGGAGCAGCCGTGGCTCATAACCTGCCTGTTGTGATGTACGAATTAGTGCCTTAACATCTTTTGGGAAACAGGAACCACCATAGCCGCAGCCCGGATAGATAAAAGCGTAGCCGATGCGGGAATCAGAGCCGATACCATGGCGAACCTTTTCAATGTCTGCTCCAAGTAGTTCAGCCAGATTGGCTATTTCATTCATGAAGCTGATTTTGGTGGCCAGCATACAGTTTGCCGCATATTTTGTCAGCTCGGCACTGCGAATATCCATTAGGATAATCTTGTCGTGATTGCGGTTAAAAGGTTCATACAACTCACGCAATAACTCCACGACTTGTTCGTTATCTGTTCCTAAAACGATGCGTTCGGGGCGCATACAATCACTGACAGCTGCCCCTTCTTTGAGAAACTCCGGATTGGATACAATATCGAAAGAGAGCTCTGACTCACGCATCCGCAACGTTTCATTCATGACTGCACGCACGCAGTCAGCGGTGCCAACAGGCACAGTGGATTTATCAATCACTACCTTGTGCTGCTGCATATACCGGGCAATGGTTGTCGCGACAGCCGTGACATGTTTTAAATCTGCCGAACCATCTTCATCTGGCGGTGTGCCAACTGCAATGAATTGGATAGTAGCGTGATCAACGCCTTCTTGCGCGTCAGTGCTAAATTTCAGCCGTCCAGCCTGGTGATTTTCTGTTACCAGTTGCGCCAGCCCGGGCTCATGGATGGGGATAATTCCCCCTTTAAGATTTTCAACTTTCTCTTTATCGATATCGATGCAGATAACGTCATGCCCTACTTCAGCCAGCACTGCTGCCTGCACCAGACCAACATAACCAATACCAAACACGGTAACTTTCATTGAGATTTTCCGGTTTGTGGATTAAACAATTTATCTTTTACCTTCAATCATGCGCTCAAGCCATACCCTGAAATCGTGTCCAAGGGCATGGTGACGCAGGCCATACTCAACAAAGGCCTGCATATAACCCAGCTTATTTCCACAATCATGACTGACACCTCTGAGGTGATAAGCTTCAACAGGCTCTTTATCCATTAACAGCGCAATAGAGTCGGTTAACTGGATCTCATCTCCTGCACCGGGCGGCGTCTCTGCCAGAAGAGGCCAGATTTCTGCCGAAAGAACATAACGACCAACCACCGCCAGATTAGAGGGCGCTTCATCTGCGCTGGGTTTCTCAATTATACCGAACATCGGCGCACTTCTGCCCGGAGCAATCCCAGCGCCCTGGCAGTCTACTATACCATATGCGGTAATATCCTCTACCGGTTCAACCATGATTTGGCTGTGTCCCGTTTCTGCAAAACGGGCAAGCATCTCAGTCAGATTTTCTTTACTGAGGTCCGACTGATACCCATCAATAATGACATCAGGCAGAATAACGGCTACTGGCGCGTCTCCCACTAACGGATGGGCGCACATAACAGCATGCCCAAGGCCTTTTGACAGCCCCTGACGTACCTGCATAATGGTGACATGTGGTGGGCATATCGACTGGATCTCCTCTAGTAGTTGCCGTTTGACACGCTTTTCGAGCATGGCTTCAAGCTCGAAACTAGTGTCAAAATGGTTCTCAATTGAGTTTTTAGAGGAATGGGTAACCAGTACGATCTCATTAATTCCTGCCGCGATACACTCATTAACTACATACTGAATTAACGGCTTATCAACCAGCGGCAACATCTCTTTGGGAATTGCCTTGGTAGCAGGTAACATACGTGTCCCCAATCCTGCTACTGGAATGACCGCTTTTTTTACTTGTGACTTACAGACTGACATCAAATTACCTCTCTTCAGGCCGTTCAGGTTATGGCTCAATTTGTCAGATTTATACAGAAAAACGAGTATATCAGCATAGCCAGCTACGATTCATCGGGGCTGAACCATTTGAATAAAATTAAGATTACACCCGGCTTATTAACTGGTACCGGCCCTGTGTATCTTTGTGACAATAACGTTAAGTACCAATTACAGACCCGATAGCATCAGTACAAGTTCCCCTCCCACTCCCGAAATCTGACACTGCCATGCATCACAATGCTGGCTAATTTGATTAAAGCAGGCCGTGCCGGGCATAGTACCTAATGGTACGCCACTTTTTAACTGGATTTGTTGAGTGCTGGCATCGAGTGTTGCATTCAGACCAGCCGATACGAGGATCAGATTTTGTAATTGCTGCTGATAATATCCAACCAGTAATGGAAACTGCCCATGAAGATTAGCCTGATGTACTAATCGGTTCACTTGGTTAAGTACACTGCCTAACTCGGGAAGTTTTGTCGTCTGCCCCGATAGTTGTTTACGTAACAGCCCATTAAATAGTGCCCGTAATAGCAAAGCAGCCATTACGCCATTGTTCCCTGCACGAGTGACATCCAGACAGTAAAATGCTAGTTCCTGATCTGAGAGCGCGGCAATATCTAACACCAGTCCGGGTTTATCGTTCATCGTGAGCTGACGATAATGTATCCGACAACCCGCCAGTGTTTGCTGAACCGGTGGCTGTAGTTGTTTTAGCAACCTGACTGCCGCACCGGGATTGTGAGCAAGAGCATCCCAGTCTTCAAATAATTGTCCCTCTTCCACTACTTTCGATGTGAACGTTGCCGGATACAGACACTCCAGTACTACCTTCCTTAGCCGGTTAAGGTCACAAAACGATTTTAGCAATACATCCTGCACACCCAGCCGTAACACATAAGCAATTTCAGACATCTTTTCTGTAGCAGAAATCACAAGAATGGGTGTCTGATTTCCGCTGCCACGCAGAAGTTCAATCAGACCTTTACCCTCTGAATGTACGGGGGTCAAATCACAGATAATTAAATCGGGGTTCAGTTGATCTATTATGTCAGTGATGTGAAAATCATCGTCAGTCACCGTAATGCTGGCGCCAAGCGACTGGAGGAAATTATTCAGGCGCGTTTGAAAACTCTCATCTTTATCAACCAGAAGAATATGTTTGCCAGTCAATGGTTTTTCCATGACACCCCCTGGGCCCGAAGCGTAAATAGTGGACTGTTCTGCGCGGAATGGATCTTATGATTTTCCCGAAATCGTTCTGAATCCCTGCTATTTACAATAACGAACCAGTGGTAGTAATTCGTCCATTTTTTTCTCTACCGCCAGCTTACCTGCTGCCATCGCCTCTGCCGTCCGGTGAAAATCGAGGGTGGATATTTGCGGGCAGTAGGGCTGAATCAGAACATCCGGTGGATCATTTGCCATACGAATGCGCTTGATGCGATTCTCCAGCACCTGTATCGAGGTTGCCATTATCTCCATTGCGCCGGGCATATACTCTTCTTTACGTTGCGCGAATCGCCCCAGCTGCCGGCGCAAATAACCACGCCATCCGGCTGGCTCAGCGCCCTCCTCATTTTGCATATTAATTGGCAGTAACTCCTGCTGCATCAAATGGGCGTCATGTTGCAAATCAACTGCGATGACGATATCTGCCCCCAATGCCCTGGTTAATGAAACAGGCACTGGATTAACAACTCCTCCGTCAACCAGCCAATATCCATTGTAACTGATGGCGGGAAGTAAACCAGGCATGCTACAGGAGGCTCTGACTGCCTGGTGCAAATCACCTTCTGTTAGCCAGAGCTCGCGTCCGGTACTTATATTGGTCGCTACCACCCCAAAAGGCAGCGGGCACTCTTCAATATGTGTAGCGGTTATTATCTGACGTATTTGATTGAATACCCGTTCCCCACGTAAAAGCCCCCCTCTACGCCAGGAAAAATCCATCAGACGGAGCGCATCCCAGTAACTAAAAGCACTTACCCAGTTTTCCATTACCTTAAGGCGGCCACTGACAAACGCTGCACCAACCAGCGCACCGACGGAGCATCCAGCAACAACATCAATTTTTATTCCTGCCTGCAACAAAGCATTGAGTACAGCGATATGCGCCCACCCTTTGGCCGCCCCCGAACCTAATGCCAGTCCAATTTTTATTTGTCGCATTCTGCCTCTGAACCCAGGATATAATGCCGCTGATGGCACGCCCGTATCAATCACATGGTCTGTTATTGGATAAGTGAGCTAAATATATCCAATCCGGATTGGGGCTGTAGTGGACTCAAGTATAACCTGGTTTATAGTTGTAGGTTAAGTTCAATGAACAGCCGGCTCATTTCAATGATATTGTGTGAATCAGGCAGGAGATCTTCTGACGGGGTTAAACTGGTATGCTGCGCCCACGCGGCCAGCCACCAGCGGAAGGTTAATGGCGAAGAAAATCTGCCTGAGTACTAACGATTAACAGATGACAGATACAGACCAGCCATAACTATGGCCAGGTTACCTGCTTTATGCTGGCGCTACTCTGAAAATAGTCAGTATAATTGTGTCCTCGTGCATACCTGTTTTCCCCATCAGGCCTCGTGCTGGTATTATGCCAGATACGCCCCGTGCTCGTGTCTTACACGATATTTTCAACAGGAATTGTGTGTTAACCATGCAACGAAAGATATTACTTACCATTTGCCCTGATGCTAAAGGGCTTATCGCAAAAATTACGCATATTTGTTACCAGCATCAGCTGAATATTATTCAGAACAACGAATTTGTTGATCATCGCACTAATCGTTTTTTTATGCGCACCGAGCTGGAGGGATCCTTTAATGACACCGCCTTGCTGACCGAACTGCAAGGGGCGCTTCCGTCAGGATCGTATTATGAATTGCACACCGCCGGGCGCCGGCGCGTGGTGATTCTGGTTACCAAAGAGGCTCACTGTCTGGGCGATTTACTGATGAAAAGTGCCTATGGCGGTCTGGACGTTGAAATCGCGGCGGTTATTGGCAATCATGACACCCTGCAACCCTTAACCGAACGCTTTAACATACCCTTTACGCTCATCAGCCATCAGGGGCTCTCGCGCGAACAGCATGACAATGCAATAGCCAAAGAAATTGCTCAATATCAGCCAGACTATATAGTGCTGGCGAAGTACATGCGGGTATTGACGCCAGCTTTTGTTCAGCGCTTTGCCAGACAAATTATCAACATTCATCACTCTTTTTTGCCTGCTTTTATTGGAGCACGTCCTTATCATCAGGCTTACCAGCGCGGAGTAAAGATTATTGGTGCAACAGCTCACTATGTAAATGATGATCTCGATGAAGGCCCCATTATCATGCAGGATGTCATCCACGTTGATCACACTTACACTGTGGAAGATATGGTGCGCGCAGGATGTGACGTAGAAAAAAATGTCCTCAGCCGCGCGCTGTACCAAGTGCTGGCACAGCGCGTGTTTGTTTATGGCAACCGAACCATCATTCTTTAAATTACCTTACTCATTTTTGGCAGCAGGTGATTTTGACGGCAACGGATTCACTGACGCTTCCCTGACTCGCTCACGGATGTATTCTGCTCTGTTCTCTGCTAATATCAGCCGGTACTGCTTATGGACCACAGCCATGATGAAATTTGTCTCTTTTAATATTAATGGACTGCGCGCACGCCCTCATCAGCTGCAAGCTATCATTCATACGCATCAGCCTGAAATTATTGGGTTACAGGAAACCAAAGTAGATGATGACCAGTTCCCATATGAGGAGATATCCAGGCTGGGCTATCATGTTTTTTATCACGGCCAGAAAGGTCACTATGGTGTCGCCCTGCTTTGTAAAACGTTTCCCATCTCAGTACAACGGGGGTTCTCAGCCGATGACGCGAATGCACAGCGCCGCCTGATTCTGGCAGAAATCCCCAGCCCAGCAGGAAATATTACCGTAATTAATGGTTACTTCCCTCAGGGGGAGAGTCGTGATCATCCAATCAAATTTCCGGCTAAGGCCAAATTCTATCAGGATCTGAGCAATTATCTGGTATCAGCGCTCAACCCGGACAGCCTGGTGTTAATTATGGGTGATATGAATGTGAGCCCCGCCGATTGTGATATTGGTATTGGTGAGGAGAACCGCAAACGCTGGCTCAGATCGGGTAAGTGCGCTTTTCTGCCGGAAGAGCGTCAGTGGCTGGAAAGCCTTATGAGCTGGGGGTTAACTGATACCTGGCGGCAGCAACATCCTGAAGTGGATGACGTTTTTTCATGGTTTGATTATCGCTCAAAAGGATTTGCTGATAATCGCGGTCTGCGTATTGACCTGTTACTGGCAAGCCAGCACCTGGTTTCACGCTGTGTGGATACAGGCATTGACTACAAAATTCGCGCTATGGAAAAGCCTTCTGACCACGCTCCGGCATGGGCAACATTCAGCGTCACCTGATGCCTCAGCCATGACGGCAGTCAATCGCAGACCCGTAAATATTGCCAACGGGTCTGCATATTGAGTTAAGAGATATTTTACGAAATTAATAATAGTGAACTACCCTTAAATTTTTACGTTATTCTGCAAAAAAACCTGCTGTTATGGCTTGATACGTTGCCAGACAAGGTTATCAGTTCCAATCGACTTCGTATCAGTAACACATTCCAGCAGAACATTTTCACTTTTTATTACTGACCCCTCTGAATAAGTTCTGTCTTCAAAGAAACAACAGCGCGAGCAAGATTGCCTGAATTCCTTTTTTACCAGCTCTGGCTGCATATCGACCACAATGGCAGGCCTTGATCCTAGTCTAGAAGTATTGGAATGCATTGTGTTATGAACATCATCCTGACGGGCGGCCTGTAGCGGTACGCTGAATAGTATGGCAGGAACAAATACTGCTGCGAATGCGCTTTTCACCTGTTTTCTCCTTACTGTTATTTCTACTGACTGTTTTCGGGATTTTGGTCTGACATCTTTGAAAGTTGATTAAACGCCAGCAGCTCCGGACACTCTTTCGCCTGGCAGATAAGCTGGCGCATAGTTTCAATCAGCGGCTCCATAAAATCGTAATAGCGACACTCTTTCTCACTAATTTTAGTGAGCATCAGTTCCCAGTGTGCCGTCATATCCGGACGAGCTGCTGTCTCCGGCAAAGAACTGATCAGCGCCTGCCCTACCTCAGTTGCATGAATCGCGCGCCCACTTTTATACAAAAAGCGCCGGGTGAAGAGTAACTCAATGATCCCAGCACGTGTCGCCTCAGTACCCAGCCCGTCTGTAACACGAAGAATTTTCTTTAGCTCGCTGCTTTGTACAAAACGCGCAATACCGGTCATAGCAGAAAGTAACGTAGCATCCGTAAAGGGACGCGGAGGCTGGGTCTGCTTCGAGATCACTTCCCCATGCACGCACAAAAGCTCGTCGCCTTCAGCAACAACTGGCAGAAGCATACCGTCGTTATCCTCGCCCTGCTCTTTGGCCCCAGCCAGACTGCGCCAGCCTGACTCTGTCAAAAAACGTGATTTGGCAATAAACCTGCCACCAGCAATTTCCAGCTCAATAAGACAGTTTCGAAAAACAGCATCGGGCAAAAATTGCATCAGCCACTGTCTGGCGATTAACTGCCAGATGCGGTATTCATTCTCTTTAAGACGACTTTTAGTAGCACGGACCGTTGGAATAATAGCATGGTGCGCATCAACTTTATCTTCATTCCAGCAGCGGTTTTTACGGTTGATGTCGAAGAACTCAGGCAAATGAAGATCGGGCTGAAGTGATGATATTGCCGCCAACACAGCATGACGGCTGGCAAAGTGCTCATTCGGCAGATAACGACAGTCAGAACGGGGATAAGTGATAAGCTTATGGTTTTCGTACAGACTCTGGCAGGTTTCCAGCACCGTATGAGCACTAAGCCCAAAGCGTTTCGCCGCTTCAATCTGCAGGCTGGAAAGAGAAAATGGGAGCGGAGCGCTTTCCCTTTCGCGTTTATCCTGCCAAAGAGTAACCCGCGCGGGCTGACCACAGATCCGGCTCACAACGTGTTCTGCCAGCGGCTGGCTTAACAGACGTCCTTCATCATCCAGCCAAGGTTCACAAGATACACTGGGCTGCCAGATAGCAATAAATTTTTCATTTTGAGGGGCCACTATCTGCGCTCTGACCTCAAAGAAATTCTTAGTAACAAAGTGCCGAATCTCCTGATCACGCCGAACCACCAGCCCTAACACGGGCGTCTGGACTCTCCCAACAGAAAGAAGCCCCTTATAACCAGCACTGCGCCCCAGAAGCGTCCATGCACGTGTCATGTTGATACCATATAGCCAGTCTGCACGCGCACGGGCCAGCGCCGATATACAGAGAGGAACGAATTCCCGGTTGTCACGCAAGCGATCTATCGAGCGCGCAACGGAGGCCGGATTTAAGTCATTTATCAGGCAGCGCTTGACCTGCTGACGTTTTTCAGGGGCCAGGGCGAGATAATCCAGCACTTCATCAACCAACAGCTGCCCTTCACGGTCCGGGTCGCCTGCATGGATGATCTCTCTCGCCTTCTCCAGTAATTTTTTTATCGTATCCAGCTGACTGGCTACCGATGGGCGGGGGCGTAACTGCCATTTTTCCGGAATGATGGGAAGATCTTCCAGTGACCAGTGGGTAAAACGGTGCTGATACGCTTCAGGCTGCGCCTGTTCAAGCAAATGACCAATGCACCAGGTAACTACCTGATCATCACCACAAATAATATATCCCTTTTTGCGCCGATGCGGTTTTGGCAAAACATCGGCTATAGCGCGCCCAAGACTCGGTTTTTCAGCGATAAACAAGCGCATTAAGAAAGGAGTTCCTCATGTCAGGGAAATAATGTCACGAGCGGGTAGTTGTTATCCAGCTCATGCAGTTCGCCTATTAGTGACAATGTCACTTTTTCATGTGTCGCTACGGCTTTTATCGCTTCCTCAGCTTCAGCATCTGCTGCAATCAGCAGGCCTCCTGACGTTTGTGGATCGCAGAGCAACTGCCTCTGCAACAGATCCATCTCACCCAACAAATGGCCATAACTTTTGAAGTTACGCTCACTGCCACCAGGCACACAACCTTGAGACAAGTAATATTCTATGCCCGGAAGACGCGGCACCGCACTGAAATAAACAGTTGCTCGAACCTGTGAACCCTGACACACCTCACAAAGATGGCCCATCAGCCCGAACCCGGTAACATCCGTCATCGCACGTACGCCTGAAATTTCCGCAAGCCGTGCACCGGCCCGATTAAGCTGACACATAGTATCACGGGCAATATTAAGATGTTCTGGCAACAGCAGCCGCTGTTTTTCAGCCGTTGTCAGAATACCGGTTCCCAGCGGCTTGCTTAGCCACAAGCGACATCCCGCACTGGCGGTACTATTACGTTTGATCTGGTGTGTTAAAACACGCCCCGTCACAGCCAGGCCAAAAATCGGCTCAGGTGCATCAATGGAATGGCCTCCTGCCAGAACAATTCCGGCTTGCTGGCAGGCGTAGCGCCCCCCTTCCACCACCTGACGAGCAACACTGGCTTTCAGTATATTCACTGGCCAGCCTAGTATGGCGACTGCCATAACAGGTGTGCCCCCCATTGCATAAATATCACTAATGGCATTAGTGGCAGCTATCCGTCCAAAATCAAAAGGATCATCAACAATCGGCATAAAGAAATCGGTTGTACTAATGATAGCTGTTCCGTTTCCGATATCATAAATTGCTGCATCATCACGGGTATCATTACCCACTAGTAAGTTTGGATCCTCAAAAATCACAGATGCCGGTTTAAGAATAGCTTCGAGTACTGTGGGTGCAATTTTGCAGCCACAGCCTGCGCCGTGGCTATATTGAGTCAAATGGACTGGGGAATCGCTCATAGCCATCTCCTTGCTGAAAGCTGTTCATGCCTGCTCCTGACACTTCGCGAGTTGCACCGTGCTCCCGCAGAAAATAAACTGCCCACCTGCTAACTGGGATTCAATACCGGAGCACTCTTGTAAAACAAAAGTCAACTGCTGTCAGGAGCGTGAAGTTTTTCAAAAATAACTGACAAAATTTTTAGTATCAAGCTGGGTTATGCTGGAAGACGTTTTGAGAGAAAGTGTGCCCAGATACAAAAATCCAACAATCACATCTTCTGCCCGACAACCCATAGCGTTGCGTACTTCATTATTTTCGGTCCAGGCCCCCGTGCGCCAGATGCCATTAAACCCTTGTGCCAGTGCTGCCATTTGCATTGCCATTACAGCACAGCCTGCTGAGATAACCTGCTCATGGCGGGGTATTACAGACTGTGTCTGACAACAGGCTATAACCGTGATAATCATTGGAGCACGATAAGGCGCCTGTCGCGACTTTTCAATCTGCTTATCGTCCCGCTTTTCCTGACGGGCAATCGTCACGAGTAGCTCACTGAAGCGATCCTGTCCCTCTTTTTCAATAACAACAAAACGCCAGGGGCGTAACGTACCATGGTCCGGTGCCCGCATCGCAGCCCGAAAAATATTTTCGAGCACCTCTCCAGCAGGGGCCGGTGCAGTCAGACGTGACGCTGAACGGCGGTTTAGTAGTAACTCCAGAGCTTCCATCTTTCTCTCCTTACGAATGATAATAGTTTGCATTTACCTGAAGCAACACACTAGCACGCCAGCAGAGTTTGTCACAGCCATGTCGTTTTTCTTACTGACATTTCTGCCAGCGCTAATATAGGATATCAACTATTCTCTCCTGATCATTTTTATTTATCAGGAATTAGTTCTCGCAATTTTAGGGAGATGACATGCGAATCTTATGGCTATTTACCTCCAAGTTCCTAAAGGTAACCTGGCGTCTGATAAACTTTATCAGAGAGTTTGTACTCAACTTGCTCTTGCTGTTTCTGGTCATTGCAGGCCTGAGTCTGTGGGTACAATTTAAGACGTTAACTTCCAATGCTTATGTTCCAAAAGGCGCACTGGTGTTGGATCTGAGCGGTGTCGTTGTTGATAAACCAACAGTTAATAAAAGGCTAAGTAAAGTGGCCCGCTATTTGCTGGGTTCCAATAACGATCATTTGGAAGAGAATTCTCTGTTTCAACTGGCTAAAGCCATCCATCAGGCAAAAACTGATAGCAGGATTACAGGTATTGTTCTCGATTTGAAAAATTTTTCTGGGGGAGATCAGCCTTCTCTTCAGTACATTGGCAAATACCTGCGTGATTTTCGTGATTCAGGTAAGCCCATTTTTGCCATCGGTGATAACTACAGTCAGGCTCAATATTATCTCGCCAGTTTTGCCAACAAGATATATCTGTCACCTCAGGGCAGCATAGATTTGCATGGATTTGCTACTAATTCTCTCTATTTCAAATCACTACTCGACAAACTTAAAGTCAGCAGCCATATCTTTCGCGTGGGTACGTATAAATCGGCTGTAGAGCCACTGTTGCGGGATAATATGTCACCAGCTGCACGTGAAGCGGATACCCGCTGGGTGAGCGAGTTATGGAGTAATTATTTGCATCAGCTGGCAGCAAACCGCCAGATTACGCCAGAACAGGTCTTTCCGGGCGCATCGGGCCTGATTGCTGCCTTACAGCAGACAGATGGGGATACCTCCCGCTACGCCCGCGAGGCAAAGCTGGTCGATGAGGTGGCATCTCAGGCAGAAGTAGAGCAACAGCTTATCAGGGTCTTTGGTGAAGATTCTCAGGGCTATGGCTATCGCGGCACCAGTGTCTATAATTACCCACTACAAGATCAAGTCAGACGGGGGAATATCGCGGTAGTTTTCGTTAATGGTGCTATCGTTGACGGTGAAGATACGCCGGGAAGCGCTGGCGGCGATACAATTGCCGCTCAGATCCGCGAAGCCCGCCTGAATGATGATATTAAAGCGATTGTCCTGCGTGTTAACAGCCCCGGTGGGAGCGTCACTGCTTCAGAAACTATTCGTCAGGAGCTGGCTGCTGCTAAAACAGCGGGTAAACCCATCATCGTTTCGATGGGTGGCATGGCAGCCTCAGGAGGCTACTGGATATCCACCCCTGGCAATTACATCATCGCCAGCCCCACTACCCTGACAGGCTCTATTGGCATCTTCGGCGTAATTAATACTGTGGAAAAATCGCTGGATGACATTGGCGTGCACACAGATGGCGTTTCAACTTCGCCACTGGCAGATGTAACAGTAACTAAAGCACTGCCGAAGGAAGTGCAGCAAATAATGCAAATCAGCATTCAGCGGGGCTACAAAAACTTCATCGATCTGGTTGCTAAATCACGCAATAAGACACCAGAGCAAGTCGACAACATTGCCCAGGGCCATGTGTGGACAGGCAGTGATGCCCTGTCCAATGGACTGGTTGATAATCTTGGGGATTTTGATGATGCTGTAGCCAAAGCAGCGGAACTGGCGAAAATTGATAACCCCGTCCTTAACTGGTATCAGGATGAAACAACATTCACCGATCTGTTGCTGGCAAAAATGGAAGTTTATCTGCAAAGTGCTTTTTCTGGCGCCCTGCTTACTTACCTTCCAGCCCCAGTGAATAGTGTGCTAAATACCGTAAAAAAACAGCCTGGTCTGTTTGATACAATGAATGATCCCCAGCACCGTTATGCCATTTGCCTGACCTGTGGTAACGTCCGCTAATCACTGCTACAGTCCGGCTTTCAGGCCGGGCTGTTTTTTTTCTGTTTTCCTTCTTATACTCACGCTTTCTAACAACAAACCTTATTTGAAAATGCAGAGCAAAAAATCAATCTATGTTGCCTACACTGGCGGCACCATAGGCATGCAACGCTCCAGTCAGGGTTATATCCCTGTTTCTGGTTATCTTCAGCAACAGCTGACCCGAATGCCGGAATTTCATCGTGCAGAGATGCCAGTGTTTACCATTAACGAATATCAGCCATTAATTGACTCGTCTGATATGACTCCTGAAACATGGCAAATCATTGCTAATGATATTTACGCTAATTATGAGGATTATGATGGTTTCGTTATTCTGCATGGCACCGACACCATGGCCTGGACGGCTTCTGCTCTGTCATTCATGCTGGAAAATCTGACAAAACCCGTCATCATAACGGGAGCACAAATACCACTGGCAGAGTTACGATCCGACGGGCAGCAAAATATGCTCAACGCCCTGTATATTGCCGCCAACTACCCGGTTAACGAAGTCACGCTTTTTTTTGACCACATGCTGTACCGTGGCAACCGCACCACTAAAGTTCATGCTGACGGCTTTGCCCCGTTTGCATCGCCTAATCTGTCCCCGCTGCTGGAGGCAGGTATTCATATTCGCCGCCTTGGCACGCCTGATATTGCGCCTGGTACCGGCTCGCTTCACGTTCACTCTGTCCGACCTCAGGCCGTAAGTGTAGTCACTCTCTATCCCGGCATTTCAGCTGATGTAATTAGCAATGCCTTGCACTCTCCTGTTAACGCACTGATTTTACGCACTTATGGTGTGGGTAATGCCCCCCAGAGTGAATCTATGCTGCGTGAACTGTCACAGGCCTCAGAACGTGGTATTGTCGTCGTGAATCTTACTCAGTGCCTGTCAGGCAAAGTCGATATGGGGGGATATGCTACGGGGAATGCGCTTGCCGATGCCGGCGTCATCAGCGGTGGTGATATGACGGTTGAGGCCACACTCACTAAACTTCATTACCTGCTTAGTCTGAATCTGGAAGCTGATATTGTCCGCCAAAAGATGCAGAACTCTCTGCGTGGTGAATTAACTCTCTGACAAGGTACCCGTGTGTATCAACATCATGCACTATTGTTAATTGATATTCAGAACGATTTCTGTCCGGGTGGCGCGTTAGCTGTCTCTGGTGGTGATCAGGTGGTTCCGATCGCTAACCATTATATCACCCGGTGGAAAGAGTACGGCGGACTGGTAATAGCAACACAAGACTGGCATCCCGCTAACCACCAGAGTTTTGCTGACAATGCCGGTGTCCGGCCCGGTGAAACAGGTGTGCTAAATGGGATACCCCAGATATTCTGGCCCGTGCACTGTGTGCAGTACAGCTTTGGCGCAGCGTTCCATCCCGAACTTAATATCGATCTGTGCGATCATGTGGTGCAAAAAGGTCAGGAGGCGGGAATGGACAGCTACAGCGCGTTTTACGACAATGGTCATCGCCGTACAACCGGACTGGAACACTATCTGCGTGATCATCACATTAGACAGCTGACAATAATGGGTCTGGCGACAGATTACTGTGTGAAATACAGTGTGGCTGATGCACGTTCTGCCGGGTTTCATGTTAATGTTCTGGCAGCAGGTTGCCAGGGAGTTAATCTGCAACCTGCTGATAGCCATAACGCTTTTGCCGAGATGATACGCTACGGCGCGCAACTTATTACATCAGATTAAAATAACCAGCCAGGCGCTCAGATGGATAATAGTAGTTATCACAATTTCCTGCCATCCCGCTCGTCGAGCATCTGCTGTAATTCCAGAAGCTGCAGGTGATATGCAGACCCCGGCCTCGACTCTTTTATGCCCCGCTCGAGCAGTTTTCTGAAAGACCAGCCCAGGTTATCTTTTATATCTGCATCCGCCCCGAGGCTAATTAACAGCTTTATATGATCGGTTTCCATAATATTTAAGGCAGCATTTATTAAAGTTCGTCCAAGTGAATCGGTCATATTAATATCCGCGCCATAAGCGATCAGGGTTTTGAGGGTTTCGGTGTTGGTGGCCCATACCGTTTCAAACAGAAGCGGTTCACCATGAACCTTGTCACGCGCATTAGGCGAAAGGCCGCCATCGAGCATCGCCTGCAGCCAGATCCCTCTGTTGCCCTTTGCATAAAATTCTGCCGGGCTGCCCGGCATAACCGGATTAGGCTGCATCGGGTCCGCTCCTGCTCTGACCAGGTCAGTGATAATCTGCAGCCGGTGCGGCGGGTTATCGTTGT
>ERZ500997.66-NODE-66-length-30561-cov-7.966072_pt1 | contig 30561 bp, 33 predicted proteins | sample MGYA00248826_ERZ500997 | MGnify/ENA primary metagenome ERZ500997 (study PRJEB25958, sample SAMN03398524) | human skin metagenome | study: EMG produced TPA metagenomics assembly of the Human Skin Microbiome Metagenome (human skin metagenome) data set.
TACAAATAATAATAATACAAATATTCATATCCAAATTAACACTATTATAAAATTTATCAGATTTGACAGATAGAAAATGGTGTAATAATAATTATAATCTGATTGATAAAATGCTGATTTTTGTTAGTCGGATTTAGATATGAATATTTGTATTATTATTATTTTAGTTATAAAAATGACCATGATTATAGTTGGATGAATAATCAAAAATATTTATTATCATTAATTGATTCATTCATTTTTTTTCATGAATGATAATAGGCGTTTTCGCTTGTGTTATCATATACACATTGGACCATTCAAAACCTTGACTTTTGTTTTGACGTTGTCTAATATGTGAGGCCCAAAAAAAAAAATGTTGACAGGATTGATTTTTTTTCTTTCGTCTTTTGACTACGTCCAATTTTCGTCAAAAAAAATCGAAAATTATGATTTCAAATTGAGAAAAGAGATGTGTTGGAACGACGAAAGTTGGAACGACCGAAAAAATTCGTTGAAATAGACATGATTTTTTTTTTTTTTTTTTGGATCGACGGATCTTGATGTAGAGCAACACAGGTGAAGCATGCACACACACACACACAAACATCGATAATAGAGATTGTTTTATTTGTATCGAATGGTCGTATAAATTCTCAATACATTTCGATAAATGTCGATCATACGAATATTAGCAATCGTTCAATCAGCATAACTTTGAATTATTAACAAAAAAAATTTTAAGTGTTTGTGTTCAGTGTAAATTATTAGACAGTTAGATTATCGGCTATTATAACAAAACAAAAAAAAAATGAAATTCCTCATTGTTTTCGGTTTTGTGGCTGCTGTCAGTGCAATGCCATATCATGGTTTAGTCAATACTGGTGCTTCAGCCGTTCAACGACATGATGATGTTCGTTATCAATTATTTTTATTCTTAATAAATCATTAATCCGATTTGTTCAATTGTATAGGGTTATGGAAATTATGCATTCGGTTATAATGAAGATCATGCCCATGGCGGTACATTCCGTAAAGAAAAAGGAGGACCAGGTTATCAGGTCGGTTCATATGGTCTTCGAGATGCTGATGGTCGTATGCGTATTGTTGAATATATTGCCGATGCTCATGGTTTCCGTGCTTCAATTTCAACTAATGAACCGGGAACTGATCCAAAACAAGATCCAGCCGCTACCTCGCTTACCTACGGTGGTCATGGTAAGTAAAAATATTCTTAATTACACATTTGTGATTGAACGGATAAAATTGTACATAGCTCCAGGTCCAGTCCCAATGGGTCCGCTTCCATTAATGGAACATGGTCCAGTCTATGCTGCTGCTCCAGTTTATGCTGCTGCAGAACCAGTTTATGCTAAAGCTTTGGCACATCCGATGGCCGCTTCATACAGTATTCAACATGCTTCATATTTGCCAGCCATGGCCAATCATTATTATCCTGAACCATTGATGGCCGGTCATTATAATGTTGGTCATTATTAATAATATTTAATTTTTTTTGTTGCTTGTAAATCTTAACCTATCCCGCCATTGAAATTTGTTTCCCATTGATCATCACTAGTTTTTTATTATTTCAGCATCGTGAATAAAATAAATTTCAAGTCAATTCATATTTTTCATAAGGAGAACAGAATTTTTTTCAAATTATTTGATGATAACGTCGTCGATGAATATATCCGTTTGACAAGTCACATGTATGGAATTTATTAATTCGATTTTAATTTAGGAAATTATTTTCAAATACAATAAATTCTTTGATAACAAAATGCTTCAAAAGCTTGCAAGAGGTCAGTTTAGAAGTAAAATAAACGATTAAACAATGTATAATATAATTTTATTTCTAAGGATTTTTTCCATTGCTTCGTACTTCTCGATGTAATCAATGGCAAAATTCAAACAAATTCTTAAGCACCCAATCAACCACATTGAATTTGACTAATGATGGTGATCTTAATCATACGTATCATGAGCAACAATGTCAGAAATCATTGCTTGAAAAAGACTATTTTAATGTGAAGCAATTGATAAACGTAAAGGAAATGTTTGATGCACGATTATATATGGGCCATAAAGAAGGAACTCTCAATCCTTATATGAAACCATACATATTTGGCTCACGTCTCGGTCATCTAATTATTGATCTGGATCAAACCGTTCACTTACTTCAAGAAGCTCTAAATTTTGCTGCCCATATTGCTTTTCGTAATGGCATCATTTTGTTCATACATAAATCCGCTTCGGTCGGTAATCAGTAATAATCGTTTATCGATATATTATTTCAATTTTTATTTTTTAGACTGGACATCTAGTGGAACAAACAGCAAAAAATTGCGGCGAATATTCACATTGTCGTGAATGGAAAATCGGTACGTTCACCGATTCGACTACTTTTTTTGAATCTGTCACTCGACTACCTGATTTAGTCATCTTTATTAGTACATTGAATAATATATTTGAAACTCATCCAGCCGTTAGAGAAGCGGCAAAAATGATGATACCAACAATCGGTGTGGTCGATACAAATACCGATCCTTGTTTAATAACATATCCAGTACCGGGTAATGATGATTCAGTTCAATCAATTAGCTATTATTGCAATGTGTTCGAAAAAGCTATTAATCTTGGTAAACAAAAACGAATCGAATGTCTTCATAAATCAACATAGACAAAATAAAATTAAAAATAAAATTAAAAATTGTGTAAAAATAAAAAATCTTAAAAGTGAAATGAATTCGATATCGAAAAATCGAATGAAAATCCTAAAAGCAGAATAGCAAAAAAAATTGATCAAAAATTCCAATTTTAAAAAGTTTCCCGAATTTTTTTTTACAATAGAAATATTTCGTAAGTTTTTGAAAAGTTTTCCCTCATCTTGTGCACTAAAGGTGATTCGTCTGCGCTGGCCATCAGTTGTTATTTTTGTTGATAGTCAATTTGTTTTGATCAAAAAGAAAATCTTGAACAATATGTTGGTACGGTTACAGAATTTGTTGCCAAAAATTTTTCAAACATCATCATTGCAAATGGCGCAAGCACGGCGTTCATTGAGCGATGCATTGTTTGTACATCGTGACACCGATCCAGATGCAGAATTATTCGAATTTACCGATGTCAACAAAAAGGTAAAATAGAATGAAGGAATTCAACATTATTTTTGATCATCACCCTTTCATTAGCGAGCTGAAGCTATTCTGAAAAATTATCCTGCTGAATATCGATGTGCCGCTGCTATTCCGCTATTAGATCTTGCTCAACGTCAATACGGTAATTATTATCAGTATTCTTTGTTGATAATTAAATCATTATTTAAAAATATAGGATGGCTTCCATTGAAAGCGATGAACTATGTTGCCGATTATATTGGTATGCCACGAATGCGTGTATATGAAGTGGCAACATTCTACACAATGTTTAATCGAACACCCGTGGGTAAATATCATGTTCAAGTTTGCACGACTACACCATGTATGTTACGAGGATCGGAAGAAATTCTCGAAGCTTGTAAAGAATTTTGCAAAGGTGATCCTAATTTCACCGTAAATGAAGTTGAATGTGCGGGTGCTTGTGTCAATGCACCAGTATTATCAGTCAACGATGATTATTATGAAGATTTGACACGCGAAGATGTCAAACACATCATCAGTGAATTGAAAGCTGGCCGTAAACCTAAACCAGGTCCAACCAAACAAAGTGGACGTTTTTCTTGTGAACCTGCAGGTGGTTTAACTTCATTAACATCAAAACCATATGGTCCTGGGTTTAAAGTACGAAATGATCTTTAAATGGAAAAAGATATTCTTTTCATATAAAAATAAAATAGTGTACATTTTTTAATTGATCAATCAGATAATAAATGTTTATTTCAATTCTTCTTGATTATCCATTCTTTTAAGATATTCACGTAATGATTCTAAGGATTGACATGGTACATTGAATACCGGATGTATTGTTTCCTATAGCAAATTTAAAGAAAAAAATTAACAACTAATCTGAAATAAATTATTTCATAACTCACCACAAAATTATCGGAAACACCGATAACTATTCGACTATTGAAAGAATTTTGAGCTATGGATAAACCAGATAGAGTATAGCATGTATGATAAAAATCTCGATTTTTTCCCGGTTTATCGACCAGGCCACCACCGGGTTTATTTTGACAGCAAATCAATACATATTCTTGTAATGCTTCCTGATCAAATAGCCAATGATCTGGTGATACCATTAGATCTAAATTCGAATTAATAAATCATCAATGCTAATAAATTATATCGAATTGATATACAAATTACTTTTTTGTGCTCTCCAACTCTGTATAATCGGTAAGACGGCACCGTTCCAAAATGAATAACAACCATCGACCAATTTATTTGTACGTCCACTGAATCCACCTTCAAATGAAAGCTGTCGATTAGCTGTCCATCTCATTAAAGCGTCTAAATCACAATGATCAAGTTGATCGAGCAAAGCTAATCCTGCAACACCACAAAATGTATAACCACCATGAGCTTCATGATCAGGTGCAGCACCAAATCCACCTTCATATGTTTGACATGAAAGAATCCAATCGGCTGTGCCACGAAAAAGATCGGATTCCGGATGCGTTGGAATGTGCAACAATTTGGCAACGGACAAAGCGCAATAAGCACCCCTATATAAAAGGTTTTTAATGAGCTTTTCAAATAAAAAATTTTTTCATTATGAACCTGATATCGACTTCACCGGATTCATGTAAGGTAAATGAACCATCTGATTGTTGCATACGACGCAAAAATTTTTCGATTGCAACACGATTCAACGAATCAAAGGCAATTTCATTACCAATAGTAACTATGGCATTAACAGCAGCATATGTTGCGGCCAGATGTGGTTCTTGTCCTGGACCACCGCCATATCCGCCATGTGGTGATTCACAATTTCGAAGAAAACTAGTTATTTTGAGACTGTTTTCTTCTACGATAGCAGAAAAAAAAGTTGAAAAGGAAAATGTTCAATTTAATGACAGTGACACATACTTAGATAATCAGATTCGCCCAATAAATTCAAGGATAAACTAATCCAATAGGCCATCCATGAACGTGAAGTATCCAATACGAAAAAATTATGATCCAAAGGTTTGAACAGGCCATTTTTGAGATATTCTATATGTTCAGCTCGTAACAAAATTCTAAACACGTATAAATTTTTACTGTAAAAAAAAATATTAAAACTTACATTTTGTTGGTGGATTCATCATCATTATAATCCTGTTCAAAAAAAACATCATAAAGATGTTCGACAGATTTTTCAACACGCATCTAAATATAAAAACAGGCGATCATAAGAATAATGATGTCAAATTTATCAACAACAAAAAAAAAACAATACATTTACCTGTTCGATGCTAGTCTTTGTTGCATAGCCATCATCATTATATCGGCGATGTAGAGCCGAACATTTCATTTCGTTTTCCATGGTGAATTTTGTTTTTTATCAATCAAAAAAAAAAAATAAAATTGAACTAAAACTTATTGAGCTAATGTTCTTATCATTCGGATTTCTAATCACATAAATAAGAAAAAGAAACTGCAGTAACTCTATGACGATATTTTTAAAAACAATGATTGATGGCAGGAGAACATTTATAAAAATATTAACATCAATATAAACACGCGCCCGTAATATAATCTTTTATTCAATAAACAGAATGACAGGCCAGCGGTATCAATAAAATCAAATCAATTTATCCCATTTTTTCGATTTAGCATTGAGTGTTTCAATATATTTTTCTGCTATATTCAAAGATAACGTTTTCGTATATTTTTCTTTCGTAAATTAATTTGTAAATAGAGAATTCATAGATCGTGATATCAAGGTACGGCTGCTAGTTGCCGTATGTGTCCTGTTGCAGTGTCCAAGCTGCTAACTGTTGTACATTTTCTACGGCCCAATATATGATTTTTTTTTTTGTATATATGTGACTCGTCAAATCAAGTGTTGCACGTCATTGATCTTTGATATTTTGTCATAATAAAAAAGATTAACATAAAAAAAAATGAAGATCTCTCCCCTTTTTTTTCCAAATGGAACGCCAATGATTGAATGATTGATTGATTGAACGAAGATCGAAAAAAATAATAAACATAAACATAATTATCATCATCATCATCATCATCATCATTGGAAAGCAATTATCTAATTTCGAGTGTAATAATCGTCAAATTCGAATGATGAATGTTCGATGGTGATTCATTCGAACAAATTCTTCATTCACCGCTCAATGATACACGGAAAAAAAATCCAGAAAAAAAAGAGTTGATAATTATTTTAAAAAGAAAAAAATAATTTTGTATTTTGGATGACGTAAATTTTTGTTTCATGATCTATATCGAAAATAACAAAAAAAAAAATTTCTTTCATTCTTTCTCATCTCAATCTTATCATCATTCATCAAAAATATATTGATTAAAATGGTTCATATGGCAACCATAAAATTATTACATTTAAATTATGTTTGTTTATTTATATGACTGGAAACGAAAAAATTTTTTTATGTATCGATTACTCAAATATATACTTGCAAATAAAATAATTGAATCAATGTGAGTAATCTGCCTTAAAAAATATTTATTCAAAAAAAAATCAAACCGATTCAAATCGAACAGTTTTTCAACATCCATCATAAAATGAATCATCGAATAACGATCATGATCAAATAATCATCTCAGGAAATTTATATCATTATTTTTTTTTGTTTACTGTGGTTTTGTAAATATGATTTTAATTTATAAGTTTAAATAAATAAGGATGCCCAAAAAATCGACCAATACATCATTATTATCATCATCATCATCATATTCCATAAAGAAACGTGTATCTCAATTTGAACAACAAAAAGAACAATCTCTTACCGATGACCATATGGCCGATTCTTCGGAAGAATCATTCAATGCAAATGATCATTTCATCAATGTTGCATTCGAAAGATTCAAACATGAATTTATTGGACTTTATCCTGAATCGATGTTACCATTCGATCAACTTGATTCATTAAATCAAGCCAGAAATTTACTTGATGACCAAAAAAATCATATCCAAAAATTAAGTAGAGAATTGAATCGTTGTAAATTTACCATTAAATTTTTGGAAGAAATTATTAATCATCATGATAAAGAATCAAAACAACATGATCATCCTAGATCCAATAATATTGAAAAAAATAATGAAATATCAGTTAGTGATGATAATATGATGTTGAACACTTCCGTTGATGTCACTGCAAATCCATCATCATCGCAATATGTCACTGTGATAACATTGAATGATAGCGCTTATGGCGAAATTCAAAAAATTTCCCCAAATAAAACTTCACCTACATCGTCATCATCATCATCATTAGTAACAGCAGCTGTGGAAAACAATGATGTTAATGATGATGGCAATGGAAATGCCCATCACAACGAAATCGAAATGGATCTTCAACAACATACAGCCAAAACAGTACCCGAACCAATATATTCGAATACTCTGGAGGCACAAAAATCTACACTTGATAAAGGTGTGTATGAAATTCAGTTTATTGAATATCAATGTTTATCATTGAATTTTTTTTTCTCCTGTTTAAATTGAGCAGCAAAGAAACGGCCACCCACACCACCAAGGAAACCAAAATTGCCCAACAAATCAATGAATAGCCATAGCAATAACAGTATAAACAATATTGAAACATCAGCTACTTCGAAACCATTGTCATCATCACCAAATCAACAATCACAATTGACTAAAAGCGAAAGTCTTACAACAGCAACGACAACAACAACTAAATCGAAACCATCATCTTCATCTCATTGCAATCGATCTCAATTCCAAAGAAAATTCAACGGCCCATTACAACGAATCGAACAAAAACATGAAATTGATTCCAATAAGATAAACAACAAAAGATTTAATAAAAAATCAACACCAACTAATAATCAGAATAAAGCACCATATATGCGAACATTTAGCCTCGAACCAAATATTCCATCATCATCATCATCGACCGAATCAAATCGTAACATGATCAAAAGAACAGATGAAACAGAACTTTCAGATTATAATAATATCTACGATACCGTAGCACCTGATGATTCTGATAGCATTGAACATGATGATGACGCCATTAATGAAAAAACAAATAAAAATTGTGATAATCGAACTAATGAACATAATTTAACAAGTAATGACGAAGAGATGGAAACCTCTAGTCAGGAAATGTTGAGCAGATCATCATCAACAGATGAACTTTCCAATTATGTTAATATTGATTATTTTTTACGCAAAAATTCTGTTGGTCGTTCCATTTCGAACATACCAGTTTCATCTCGTGTATCATCAACTGGTAATCGAAAGATATCCTCTACTGGTTTAAATGTAGAAGAATCAGAGAATGAAAATGAAAATTTTTCAAGTATAAAATCTTCATCAGATTATGATAATTTTGGATCAAGTGAGAACATATTGAACCAGTTTCAAATTCCTGCAAATAGTGCTGCAAAACGTTCGTTAAATTCAATTGGTGCGACGAATAGTACTTCATCTTCATCGAGTCTTCGACTTCGAAACGCAAAATTATTAAATAAAGAATCCAATAATATAGAATCTAATTATTCATCTAATAGTATAATGTCGACATTCACACCACCACCTTCAATGCGTGATAAAGAATTCAATTTCTCCAAACACACTACTCAAACATCAAATAATTCAGCACAGGATACTTTATCAAGTGAAAAGGATGAAAATTCTACCTATAGTGATGGGTCGGATTTTAATTTGTTGATGGATGGATCTTCATCATCGCCACTGCCGAAAAATATTCCATCCACTTCGTCACCTTCAACCATTGCATTAGAAACGGATTTCTATGCATTCACAGATATTATCAATCATGAAAATGCAGCTAAAACAACAACCGGGACCATAACAGATAATTTTGATTCCATTGATACTTCAGACGATTCATTGGACCGAGATGTAAAATCCATATCAACAAAATTTGAACATCAAGGATCATTGAAATCGCCTGTAAAAAATAATATTAATGTTGAAAATTTGATTGATGAAAACAACAAATGTATGACCATTAATAAGTCTTTTACGATTGAATCTGAACAATCACAACAAATGCAATGGAGTATTGTACGCAGTATAATTGATAGTGAAACTATCTATCTGGATTGCTTAAACACATTAAACAAATATCGTAAAGCATTCGAATCAGCATCCAAAAGTGATAATGCCCTCATATCTACAGAGGATATAGAATCCATATTCTATAGGATTGCTGATTTATATGATGTACATAATGCATTCCTTGCTGGATTGAAAAAAGTTGTACATGGTTTTAAATTACGACATTCACCTATGATGGCTGATTCGAAAGTAACCGCAAAATTTATTGGGAAACAATCGATTGGTGAATTGTTCAATCGATTAGCTGAACAATTACCTGTGTATGCAGATTTTTTACGCAATTATTCGAAAGCAATTGAAACGGCTAATCGTTGTAGTGCTAATAATTCACGCTTCTTTGACATTATCAAGGTAAGGCAATAAAAGCAAAATTTTCGCTAATTATTTTTTTGTCGTTTTGCTTGTTAGTCTATCAAATTAGCATCCGCTCATGTTCAATTTAGCAATCTTGTTGGTAAGTAACCAGAAAACTTTTATCCTTCATTCAACTGAGGAATTTGTGAAATTTTTTTAGATATGTTACATGAACCAGTAGCTCGTTTGCAAAAAAATGCATTGGTTTTACATGATTTGCTCAAATACACAGAAAACGAAGATGATCAACAATTGCTCAAAAATGCATTGAGATTAAATCAAAAGTTTTTCAATGATTTAAATCTAGATGCCGCGCGACGATTATTCATGGTGAGTTTCAATCCTTTTTTAGCCTATGTTTTATTGAATCACTTTATTTTTCCTTGTCATCAGACACACGATAAATTCAAACGTCGTTTAGTTAAAGAAAGTTTCATCATAGAAAGTGGAGATCGTCGTAAATTGCGACATTTATTCCTATTCAACGATGTGATCGTATCAGCCAAATATAAAGCTTCGTCCAAGTAAGTAATTTTTTTTTGTCCGAAATAGTTTTTTTTCATTTTTTTTTCTTAAAGGCAAAAGTTTACATTTGAATTACGATTTTTTCAAATGCTCAGCGATATCGTTTTGGATTCAATTCCTAATCTTTCAAATCTAACCAATTCATCTGAATCATCACATTCATTTCCAGTCACTCAACCACAGTCCTCTTCCTCATCATCATCATCCGTGCAGCATACACTGAATAGTAGTAATAATAGTAATACTAACCAATCGAACCAACATGAATTGGAAAAAGAATCCAAAGATCTTCAAACTACTGCTAATCTTATATCAAGCCTCAAATCAAGAGCGTTTTCCGCAAGGCTTGATCTGTATATTGAAGAAAAACGAAAAGGTCATACGAAACAATCGGATCGATTACGAAAGAAAATATCTGAATTGGAATCCGAATTAAGCCTATATTTGCCTCAGCTTAAATTCTCATTCCGTGTAAAGAATAATCCAAGTAAATGTTATACATTCTTTTTATCGTCAGAATATGAACGAAATTGTTGGATTGATGCAATCAAAACGTTACAACAGAATGCATCATCTGATGAACATGCAAACATACATGTTTTACAAAAATGGATTGAATCTTGTCGAAAAAGCATTAACGTCAATTGTGGTTCATTCCTGTTACGTTCGAATAAAGATGAAACGCTTCGATATGGTGATCTGCAAATGCGTTTAATCGATCTGGCGAATTTTCATTACCATACCGATCTATTCATCGTAATCGAAACAGATTCATTTGGTCATTATTTTAAACGAGCAGTCGCCCGTTATCTGATGAGTGATTTTGTACAAAAACAAAATCGGTGTCAAGAATTTTTAATCGAATTAGAAGGCTCGCAAATTGTTCGATTTTTGTTGTATGAAAAACATTCAAATCATCATCAACAGCAACAACAAATAAATGATAATAACCATAAAAATGATGATGAAAATCGATACCATCAATTTAAGGGTAAAGCAATTTTCGAATTGACTGCTTCTTGTACAAGTTCGGAGCCGAAAATGTCGGAAATTCAAATCGGTGATGTAAGTTTTAATTGATACCTATATTAATAGCAATTCATTTTTATTCATTTTTTCACAGTATACATTGTGTTTTGAAACACGTTTCATTCCATGGAATTCGATTATGGAAACAATACCACCAAATAAAATCTATGGTTCATTTGGTGTTAGCATTAGTCAAGTTTGCAAGTAAGTTTTTATCAATTAAAAAAATTATCTGAACTTTTGAAATTAACCGCTAACTAATCTAAAAAAATAGAAAAGAAAAAAGTACCGTTCCATATTTGATTTTAAGCTGTATATTAGAAGTAGAACGTCGTGGCCTTCGTGAAGTAGGTATTTATCGTGTTTCTGGTCTTTCAAGTGAAGTTCAAAAGCTTAAAAAAGCATTCGAAACAAGTAAGATTTTATTTTGAATCAACAATAAAAATTTAATTGAATTTTTATTATTCAGATCCACGTGAGGCATGTTATCTAATTAGAGAAACGGATATACATTCGGTGACTGGTCTGTTAAAACTATATCTTCGAGAATTGCCCGAATCATTGTTCACCAATGATATGTATCAACAATATTTCGAAGCCAGAGGTATGAAATATGATCATTTATTGTTCTTCAATTCTAACTGAATTTAACGAAAAATTAGATTTGAAAAATCCTGAAGAAAAAGAAATGAAAATGACATCATTATTAGCGAAACTAGTTGAACCGAATCATTCGACAGTAATCAAATTGATCGAACATTTAGTATTGGTTAATCATTTTGAAGAGGATAATAAAATGTCATTAAATAATCTGGCAACTGTATTTGGACCAACGATGTTACGAACTAATTCATCATCTACAACCACTTCATCATCTACATCAGCATTAGGTCAAACATCATCGAGCAGTAAGAATTCCATCGGTGGATCTTCATCAGCCGCTGCAAGTCATCAACAAATGATGGGATTTAGTGGCAATCCTAATCAAATTACGCCTAATATTACCCCATTAATGATCAATACGGACCTGTTTACAGCATCCACTATCGATGTAATGGCTCAAGCAGATATCTTATATTTCTTTCTTCGTCGTAAAGCGGATGGTTATTCCCTTACATCGGTTGATCATCAAGAAGAGACTTCCCTTTGATTGTTAGAGCACATTATTTTTTTTATAGATCACGTTATTTTTATTCTGGTCATTTGCCAAAATGTTGTTTATTCTTTTAAACCAGCCGGATTGGCTTAATTATTCCATTATTTACCCATTTATATTTGTCATTTATATAATTCTATTTTAATAACATGATGGATGAAAACCGGGAATATATTTTAAATTTCTATTCTAACCACTACTCATTTTTTGGTTAAAATAGTCATGAGCGAATTTCGAAATTTTAGTCAATCGACGTATCATTTTAGTAATCGGAGATTAGTGTTCTTTGAAGTATACAATTTTGATTTAAAAGAATTTTGCAAATCTCATAACTGATTCAAAATGCCGACCTTAATCATTCGAACGAATTTGCCTAGTTCAAAAGTTGACGCTAATTTTACAAAAGATATGGTCAAAATCGTTGCACAAGCATTGAAAAAACCAGAAAGCTATGTTGTTGTTATGATCCATAGTGATGCCAATTTGAGTTGGGGTTCGTTCAATTTTACTGAATTATTCTGATCCTAAAATAAATTTATTCTTTTTAATAATGATAAAAAATACAGGTGCAGACGATCAACCGGCAGCCATTTGTACTTTATCGAGCATTGGTAAAATTTCTCGTGATGAGAATAAAAAATCTTCGGCTCTCATTCAAAAGGCGATTGAAGCTAAACTTGGAATATCAACATCCCGACAATATCTAGTGTTTGAGGATTTGAAAAAAGAAAATGTTGGCTATCAAGCGATTACATTCGATGATTTGATCTAATTTATCATACTTTATTTTAATGTCATTGTTTTCATTAAATGAAAAATTGATTAAAATGATACAAAATTTTTAAATAAAAAGTCAATATTGATTTGCTTTGTTAATTTTTTAATTCGAATTTCAAAAATGTTCAGTTAACCAAGTGGCCATACCAACAATTGTTGTATGTTCTTTTTGTGGTCGACATGAATCACAATTACAGCCAAAAATGTTGCATCTGTTTTCACCACAAAATGGTGTGGGTTTGGTACAATCCGGACATAGATGCGATACTTCATTGTTGCCCGTACAATTACGAATCGTTACATAATAACAACATGATTTAAATAAACTGGCAGGAAAACTTTGACTATCGACATCGGTTACGAATAACAGGCAAAAGATAGTGATAATAACCAAACATGAAATGGATTTGTTTTTTGACATTTTGGCCTATTATGGCAAATTAGTTTCTCTATTGTTTTGAACAAAAAAAAACAGTTAAAATGAATGATAAAACTTGTTGCGTTGTTGTGATTTGTTTTGATTACGGTGATATTTACGGATAGTTTAAATTTCTTCGAATATCTGCAATACAGAAAAAAAAAATTTGAGTATCTTTGAACTCAGTCTACATACAAATCTACCAACAAAAAAAAATGTTTGCATATTTATCATGATGTTTTTTTTTTGTGGTAGAAGCATTGATGGCGTTTGATAGTGACATACATTTTCTGGTGATGTTGATCGTGAATTTTTATTGCTGAATGTTCAAATTAATTCATAGTCTGACAACAAAAAAAATCGAACTTCTAGCTATTTTTCGGGTTCCAATTGATGGATACGCTTTAGTAGCTCTAACGTTTCAGCTAAATGTTTTAAATCAATGCAAGCCAGGTGAATCTGTTTCAAACAATATTAATTCAAGAAATAATTGATAACAAAACATACCAAAACGATGGTCGATGCAGATATATTTGAATTTATAAAAAATTGTTGATAATAGTCATTAGAATCAGCAATCATTAGTTTATATTTGGTATTCAACTCTCTTTCAATATCCGATGATCTTATTGTCCACAGTAATAGGATCGGTAATTTTAATATGGACAATATTAAACATATACCGATAGAAATAAGAATAAACCAACCGGTTAGATAAATGTAGGCATTGACAATGTTCATGTTGAATGTACAAACATAATCAGCAAAAAATGAAGAACCAGAAGGGCCAAAATTTTTAAATCGACAGCCAATTACATAAGGAAACAGTTGAGATATTGGATTCATACCGTCAACTGATTGAAAAATCTTCAAAGACTTGTCTTGTTCATTATGAAATGATGACAAGAACCGTATGCCTAAGCTTAGATATTGACCATTGAAACTTGAATCAAGGATTACCATTTGTATGGATAAAGTAAACAAGCAAAATATCAAGGATGTAAGATAATCAATAAGACAATTTTGATTTCCCGATGTATCAGCAAGAAAATTGTGAAAAAAATTCATTATTTTCTGCACACGTCTCTTCCGTTTTAAATAACGGCTTGAATAGCAAAACGATTTCCGTGTGATTCGTGCAAATCGAACATATCGCTCGATATGATTTAATTGTTTCAATTTATGATGTTGACTTCGTTCTAGCCATTCACCTGATAATTTAGCTGACATACCCTTCAAATATTTTTTTATGTTGAATTTAAATGATTGATTGAAATAAAATATCATACCTGAACAAAAAGTAAAAGAATAATCCAAGGATAATAAGAATATGATCGATTCGAGTCATCAACCAAATGTTTTGATGACAAAAACATTCGATGTTCAACGAATTCATTTTTTCCTTGTAAACAAACATCTCTTACGAATTGATCACGAATTCGCGAATTACCTTGACATTGAATTGGACCAAGATATTTTTCGATAATACTATAACCAACTGATGATAATATGATTAGTTGGCCAAAATAAACACTGTAAAGAGCTAAGTGGCCATTGATGATAGCATCTAATCGATTTGAAGTTTTAATTTTATCAGATTTCATGTTTAACGAGAAATTGTATGTTAATAAGACGGCGTATCAAATTTGACTAAACTCACTATTAACTTTACCTATGGATAGTCATTCGAAACATTCTCAAATATCACTCTCACTGAACATCAGTCATCAGTTTATTATTTATTATTTTTTTCAACAATTCCAGACAAAATATAATCGTTGAAACCAATATTAAAATTTCCAATAGAAAAAATAAACTCTGATAATGTTCAATAGTGAGTTGTTCTTCGGATATAGATTCATCATTAATAGCATTTTGATATGAAACTTTGTATTTGGTTCTGGAGAATTCTCTAGATTTCCAATAGTTTATAATTCCAGTCGATTGAAGATAAGATATCCTGTAATTTTATTTAAATATTTTCAATTTAATTTGATTACTGGATAAATTGGTTTTTTATCATACATGATATTGAATTCTTCTCGATGATCGAATGCTTTTCCAAAAGGTATGACTATGAATAATGGATAAAAATCCGATTCCATCGTTGTTGGCGGAACGTAAATCAAATTTTCACCATATTTCAATTGTGCAAATTCAAGTGTAATACGTGAGGCTATAAATGCATATGTTTGTTTCTTTATCATAAAAGATTTCTTCATCCGGTTACTAGTCTGAGTAATTAAATTGATGCCATCACTTGGTCTGGCCACTTTTATCGATTTTTCGTCTATCGAATCGAATGCAGGAATGCCAGAATTGTGTAACATTTGATAAACACTTGAATCCAAACCAACTGGTATGATTAGATTTTGTACAGCGGCTTCAGCCAATTTATTAACAGTATCAATAACATAGCTATTACGGATTATCAATATAGAATATAATTGACAACTGTACACATTGTGCATAACAAATACCGAAAATAACCATGTAATGGCACAGATTTTTCTAGATAAATTCAATCGATTTATTAATTTATATGACTGGCGAAATATTATGCACAATGAAATCCAAATGAAATGATCATGGAATTTTCGTTGCTCAACAATGTTTATCAATTGGTCAAATATTATGAACACAAAAAATGCAAGAAAAAACATTAACCATTCGATCCAATCAAATGGTTTGATGAAAACATCCAATTCAATATCACTGTGAATTGGTACGGTGGCATAAGTAAATTGATCAATATAATGTGGATAAAGGAAATTAACGACAGACAATCTATCATAAGTCAAAGCAATGCCACCAAAAGCAAAATCAAAATCCTAATTTCAATAATGAAAATTTTTATAAAAACATGAATGATGATAACAAACCTTAACAAAAATTTTTTGAATGATTCCTGACCAAGTCCCATTTGAATGTCGGCTGCCATATTGACCATTAAATTGTTCATAATGTAATGTCAAGTTGCAATATGATGCTAATGTTTGAATCAAACGTGATTCAAATCCATCCCATAAATTCTTATTTGCATGTATATCAGTAAATGGAGCATTCTGAGGAAAAAATTTCATTATCATAAAGATGGAATTAAAATTATCCTTACATTGATAAAGCCAACGTTATAGGATTTAGGTTTAAAATCGAATTTAGTATTCATTGCAGATGACTTGTCATTCCGAATTTCAAAATGAACAGATTCGAAATGAATCAAAACTTTCCGATCGATTAATCGATTTTGTGAATCTATTTTGATTTATTAATTTTGAATATCTGTTTGACTTGTTTTAACTTTATTAAAAGCTATTAGCTCATGTGAAACTATCGATTGATAATTTGTTTTGTGCATAGAATTTCTCAAGGGAAAATTTTATTTTTTCCGTTTTTTTCGTTAATGGGCATTAATTACCATTTTCTTCATAAAAAAGTAACCAACAAAATAAAAAAAAACAACCACCTAAGTTAAGTACCACTTCCGCTTCACCCATGATTTTAATCGGAGAACTTTCAAGTCGTTTTTGAGAGGGAAACGATAACGGAAACGGAAATTTTGGCACCATTATCAATTAAACTAAACATATTACAACTCCAAATCACAATTCAACTTTATTAAATATTTCATTGGGTTTATATACTGTATTGTAGTTCGATTACCGAACTTACATTAATAATTTTATTGTTCAAGAGCTTGGTTGTCCTTCGAACATTGCTATAATACTACAATATAAAAAAAGTAATCAACAAAATAAAAAAATATAAATCAATATATTACAAAGGGGTATTATGTTTTTTGGCAATTTGTTCATGCAACAATTTTTGTGGTCTGTTGCTGTTTGAATGATGAAAATGTGACGAATATTTGGCAGCAGTTGATGATACATGGTTAAACATATTAACATTAGTGGTAGCAATTTGTCCATATCCAGAATCGATTACAAGATTTGCTTGACAATCATTTTGAACATTATTAAGATCTCCGGATACGATTATTCTATCATAATCTTGATTCACTTGATCGTAAAAGTTTGTCGATGTTGAAGGTGAATGTAGTTTTGTTCGATTACTATTAATGTATTTTCGTTGAGCATCGGTATGATGATTAACATCTGATTCAATATCACCATCTTCGCCGCTAGAGAAATCGGATTTTAAGGAAAGCGCACTGGATGAATCAGAAGTGGTGAATGAATTCGTCGATCGTGATCGATATTTTTGATTCGATTTTATACGATTTTTACTATTCTTTCCACTTTGTTGAAATCTTTTTTTTCGTGTAGAGTGCCTATGATGCTGATGTGGTTGTTTTAAAGACGATGTAAGTACGGTTGTTTTAAATGCTTGATTTTTACTCATATTACTACTAAGCAAAGATTTTTTACCCTCATCATAGTTATTTGTCGATTGATGAATATCTTGATCTTCTTTCATTTTATTACGACTTTCTCGACCTGGAACAGGTGGACGTTGATGTAACATGTTGAACATTTCAGGATTATTATCTGAAGAACCGGAATGATCTTTTTTGGGATTTTTCAATGAATTTAGATATTCATAGTAATTAAAAATGGCTTCTTGATTATGCTTATCAGTCGAAAAATTTCCACAATTTAAAGTCTGTCGATCCGAAAGATCCATATCAATGTTCATTTCGCTAATCGAATCAATATTAATTGAATGTTGTACAATTGGTTTGGGTCGAACGATTTTGTTATTTTTCATTATTTCGTTTGATTCAGATTTTAATTGATTCATAAGGGCAAAATCTAGTTTGTCTGTGAATCTTGTTGTTGGTTGTTGAATTGAGATCGAATTTTTTGGTTGAATAATATCTGATTTAAATTTTGATGATTCACTAATTTTCATCATGGCTGTCGGTGATATGGACCAAGATCGACCAGATATTTCTGGTTTACGCCAACATGTTTCGGCTGGACTTTGTCGATATGAACGCATCAAAGCGCTCGAATTTGTAAATGGTCGTTGAATTTGTTGGATAAAATTTTTACTATGAATACCAGGTTTCCAAGAATCTAGAGCAGGTCTTTGATTGTGGGTACCATTTTTATTAACTATGGCACCATTCTCTGAAATGGATTCTAGTGCATTCTTTGATGGTAATTTATTTGTAAATGGATCATTAGCATCAACGACATTCATGAACATCTCTTGAGGTAATGGAGGGATGGTTGATGGTTTTTTCTTTTTACGCTTCAATGCTGGATTCAATCGACAATTGAACACACCGGGAATATTTTTGTCATTGATTGAAGAATTACCATCAGCATTCATGTGATTCAGGTTATTGCATAATGACTGAGAGTGCTGATTCAAAAATGGAATCGTATTTATAGCGAATGGCAACAATTTAGGATCCATGTCTTTATGATTCATGGCAAATGTTTGGGTTTGATTCATGACTAATTGATCTAATAGAGATTTTTCTTTTATTGATATTTGATCGGGCCGTGAAGATAAACAATTTTCAAAATCCATAGTTTTTCCAGTTGCAACAGAAGAACATTGTATAGAATTTTTAAGATTACGAATATGAAAATAACGATAATAGATGCACATGAATATGACGCCAAATAAAAACGAACCAAATACTAGACAAATGGCCAAACTTCGATATCCATGTACTTTTGATAGACGATTATCGAAAAACATGGATATGCTAAGTAACAAAATGTTTTCAGCAAACATCATCATATAAAATGCTAACATTCGATATCGGGAATGATTCTATAATAAAAGAAAGAAAAGGTCATTTATGGAGAATATCATCAAAAACTAGCACTTACATCTTCCATGTTAACAAAGCAGAATACATAAATCCATGCTAAAGCTGAAGCACCAAACAATTTTTTCTTACGATTGCATTTCTGATGAGTTGTACCATCAGCATGATGATCAAAATGTTGCAACATATGAGGTGTAAGTAACCAAAGTAACATGGAAAACCAATGTAGAAAGATAACGACAAAAACCCATTGTTCGTATAGTACAGCATATACGGTTAATGCTACGATTCGTGATGTAATTGTTCTGGAAAAAAGTGATAACAATAGTTATATGAAAACTGTTAATGGAGTAATGAAATAAAAACAAACCCAACACGCCAAAAAAATTGAAAAATGACACCGAACCAAGTTAGTACCAGTCTGTGTATTTTATCTGGTCTGATATTTTTGTTGAACGATGATAATGCCCAACATATAGAGAACAATGATAAGAATATTGAAATGATATTCAAATCTGTGATCATGTTCAACGATGGTTTACGCCAAACCAGATACGTTTGTAATAAAAGCATTGGTCCAGCCTGAAAGAAAGCATGTACCATCCGGAGAATACATAGTTCACTAACTTCCCGTTTCACTGTGGCTAGATTGACAGGAGCAAATAATTTGAAATATCGCCATAAAACACCACATTGAAGTAAATGTATAATGATCATCATCTGTGAAGAATTATCTTTCCATCGATCAGGATGTGACATGATGTGATTGGCTGATGAACAATGTTGATTAGGTTTTGGGTCATTATTACCATATTGTTCCCGGATATCTCTTCGATACCAACGATATGATAAGATTTGACTGATTATAGCCGTCATTAAAATGAGAAACAATGAAACACTTAACCATGTGAATTGACGATTTAAATACAATGTATATGCCGTAACTGAATCGAATACAACATCGCAAAAATATGCAGCAAGAGATATGATATTGAACAATAAATCACATAGTGGTAGAAATTCTATTCGGTTTGGATAAAAAACTACTTGTTGATTCTGCTTTGGAATATGAGTTGGTTGTCGGGGATTCGTTTGCAAGATTTCGTTCACAGCAGCAGAATTGACCGAAGGTGCATTTGCCAATAATGTTTGAGTTAATTGGCCTTGTCGCAAAGTAATAGCAATATCTTGTCCTACGATAGTTAATGATTCATTTCCAAAATCATTCATTGCATTGTTCATTGATGGCGGTGATTCTGAAAAGTTAAACGGAATCTGAGGTGGTGGCTGTTGATTTGTGAGTGTCGTATTAATTACGGTTGGTTCAGTATAGATGTTTGCATTACAATCACTTCTGACTTCATTGGGCTGTTGCTGTTGATCATCCAATTGACTTGTATCAAGAAAAACTCGAGCTAATCGTTTCGAATCTTTTGTCGCGATCATGTTGGTTGATGATGGATAATGATGAAAATGATAAGAATTTGAGTTAGGATTAATATTTTCGAAGATGATTCCGTCTTCAATATTCGTCGAATAGTTCTGAGAACTCAAGTAGGCTGAATGAGCTAGAGAATTTTGAATTATTCCATCGTTGTTTACCGAATGATTATGATTAGATGTATTGATTGTGATGATGGAATGAATATCATCATCACAATCGAAACTACCAACTTGTTGATGATGATGATGATGATGATGAGTCATATTTGTAAGTGACAGATTGATTGATGATTCGGAATAAATATATTCAAAGCTTTTGTTTTTTATTTATAATCCTCTCATTACGTGAAACAAGAACAATGCCATGCTAATAATAACAATGAATATTAAAAAGAGGCAGAAAATGTTTTTGATTTTTAAGATTTGTTTATCGTTGTTGCAGTTTTAATCAAATTCTTGATATGAATGTATACAAATTGAACATCTACCTATCTCAAACAAAACAAGATCGTATAGTCAAGATGTATCTTTGATGGTTGAATGAGTGTTTGCCATACCCATGTACATACCTCAACCTACACAATGTTACGCGGGTTGGCCATGGCATTTTACTATTATAAACACAACGACCATATTACAGGCTATAGGTCGACATTCAAACCATTGAAGATCGTGAATATTTTCAGTCATACATACAGATACACACACATCGAAGACCACTAGCCAGGTGGGAATGTTGTTCAACAACTTAGGATTTTTGGTCAGCAACCATCACCCGCCACTGCCGCGTCACTATGTTTGAAATTTTAAGAAAACAAAACGATATCAAGTAAAGAAAAAATGGAGCGAGAATGTCGATTTGCTATGGCAAAATCTAGGACCTAGTCAAAGAAAAAAAAATTGTGCTAAAAAGAGGAAACCTATGGCATTCAAGTTCATTGTCCATTGATCAGTCTCTTTTCCGAGGAGTGCCTCTTGGTGTTTGTGTGTGATTGTTTCATTTCATATCAAAGATTAGCATTGAATTCAATTCTTGAAGCTTGACAAGAGCTGCCATGCATGGCACGATTGGAATGTGTGTGTGCGTGTGTATAGCTACCCCATGCCGAGCATTTACCCTCATATATGGTTATAATGAAAAAATATTCATTCAATCAGTGGTTGTCCAGAGGTTCATCTGAATTGATAATCTTCTCATACATTTTGTAAGATAAATGGCATCTATAACTTACTAAGATGTGCATCTTCGATCATCATCATAATAGCTATAGCTGATCATAATGAGCCAATCAAAGATCTGTCATACCAACCACAGCGTTAACATTAAATCAGAATCCATCACCTTTGATAATGGACAAATTTTGCCAATTTAGAATGGAAAAAAAATGAAAAAAACTAAATAAAATTTTTCATAAGGATAATTTTATTACACATCATCATTTTGCAGAGAGTGAGAGTATTGATAATAATGCATACAGATAATGAGTAAAATCGGAAAAAATAATCAAGAGAATGAATAATAATTCAATTAATTAAAAAAATAATTAAAGTATCGATGGCCGATTAGAATTTTTTTATTATTATTGTAAACTATTTAACAATGATCCTATGATATTCTGAATTTTGACCATCTGAACATCGTCTTGACTTAAGATGATTGCTTGTTGTCGATTGATGATGATGATAATGATCGTCATTCGGTTCGAATTCATGGTAATGATTTGGTTTGCGTTTTCGTTGCGATCGTCGTAATTCGTTATTATCATTATCATTATGAGGATTATTGTTATATTGTTCATCATAACGTTCTTTTTCAGCACAGGCAGCACAATTCCATGAACGGGGAACACGGACCAAATTCACACATCGAAGATGAAAATATTCGCAGCAGGTTTTACATGATACCTAAAGAGACGAACAAGTGTCAGTTGAATGGGTAAAATTTAAAAATTTAAAACTAAATACCTCAGAAAAAGAATCAAAAATATGTTTTCGACATGATTTACATCGTTCCAGTAGGCTTTCATTTACCGTTTGTTGACTGATTTTGTCATTAGAAATCGGCGACACTTGCTGCTCTGTATCTTGTTGGTGCGTTTCTTCAACTTCAACTTTTGTTGTTTGAGCAGTTCTTCTATTACTTGAGGATTCATGATCAGGTGATGAACGTGGTAAACATTTTGGACAATACCAATCTCCTTCGATTTCATTTATTGATGAGATTGGTGGTGTCAAACAATAGATATGATAACCACGATTACAAAAGTCACACAAAATCATTTCATCATTAGCTTTACGACGACAAATGCCGCATTTATTGGCGGTTTTTAGAGCTGACATTTCCCAATTCAATGAACGTTCAAATATGTACAGGTTGAGAAACAATTGAGAATGATTAGTTATACCATAACTTGATTCGAATTCGGTTAATTCTGAACTATCCGGAACTTTGAGTACATCCAACCATTTTTCAGAAAGCATAGGCACACGAAATTTCAATGCTTGATTATTATCAATATTTTCCTTTTCAGACGGTGATGACATAGTGGATTCCGGATATACAGATAATGGTGGCATCAAACAAAATGGCCTAATTGATCGTGCTAATGTAGCTAATTTATCGGTCAACATTTGTAAAGAATTGATCTTATCTTGACAATACGTTCGATTCAATCCATGATACCATGCATCACGATCAGAAATTGAGAATGAACCTAAGAAGAAAAACAGATTGAAAGAGAGTCTAGTCAAAATAGAAATCGATTACTTACAGAAACAACCATTAAAAACATTATCCTCGAAAATTGCTAATTGGTTTTGAAAATTGACATCGAATACTTCCACCGGTGTTTGATCTGAAAATTCCAGACAAAATTCGCTACGTGTTGATCGTCTTTTATTATTCAAAGCTGTTCGATCATGAATCTGTAAACGTTCGGATTTACGAACAGGATTCACATCATCACTCATTTCGGGTTCGATCATTTCAATTACAGGCGGTGGGATATAATTTGGATTGAATGTGAATGGATCGAATTCGGCAAAGTGATTATCCAGTATGGATTGCTTTTCGATTTCCAATGCATTTTTTAATTCGGATTCCCGAAAACCTCGAGAATTCAATGAATTTAGCAGATTATCAAATTGTTCTTTCGAATAGAATGACCAAAGTTGTGTTGTCGTCCTGGACATTGTATCATGCACTTTACAAGTAGAAGGATTTCCAGTACATCGATCAATATTCTCCTCAACGACTTTATTAGTTTCTGTCTCTTCGGTAGGTACGATTGTTCCCATTTTTTTCTTCCGGCGTTTTGCATTGGCAAGATAATCATTAAATATTGGTTTAACAACCGGTACAGGATCATCAAAGCACGTATTCGAATTATATTCATCATGAACAGGTTGTTCAACAAATAATCCGGGTATTGTTTCAAAAATCCAATATTTTCGATATCGACGATCAGTACCCAAAGGACGTGATCGACAAAACGCTGAGAGGCGACGGATTTTCGTTTTTAATTCTGCAATATCATCTTTCATCTTTTTTTCCCTTTCAGCTTTATCGTTTTTGTACTGTTCTTTTTCCTCTTTGGTTAATTCAGGTTCTGGTTCGGTTTGTTGCTGTTCATTATCATTATTAGGGCATGTTTTCTTTCTTCTCATCCTTTGTCGAATAGGATTCTCTCGTAGCCATCGAGTATATGCAGCATTCAAATGGCGGATTCGTATTTTCAATTTGAACATCTCATCCATTGAAGTTTCAATTTTTTGTCGAATATCTGATACTTGAACAACGACATCGTTAAGTACAATTTTCAATATTTTAATACGATCAGTTTGATTCAATTCGAAAATTGTCTGCGTGGCCAACCGCATCACTAATGCCATATCATCCAGACAGATTTTCGTTGTACGTTTTCCATCAAAGTTTCTGGTTTTCAATATATAAATTCGCAGTATTTCTGTGATTGTAAATGGATCCATCTGTAATCGGGCCAATTGTTCCAATGTAGAAAAATACGTCGTAACAAAATGATTGGCGAAACAATTTACTTGTGATGCTGTCGATTCCTCATCATTATCAGCATTAAATAGATCGAAATCTTCATTGTTGATATCCTGAATTTTTAGATCATCATTTCCATCATGTGAATCTTTCATATTGGATTGAAAAATTGTTCGCAAGATAGCCATAATTAAATCAGCAAAACCAGCTCGGGAATTGACATTGTTATCTTGTAAAATCTTAATGAAATAATCCAATGTTAAATGCGATGGAAATGTGTTTTCCTCAAATGCAAGAAATTCATGAAAAACGTTAAGAAAATCGACTATGACCAAGGCATCGCCAATCATTTCGGATGGGATATCACACTCGATGGGCGTAACCTCTGGCAAAGGTAAAAGATCGTCGCAAAGTAGATCATCACGTTTTTCAGTCCAATTTTTCAGATCTTCTTCATATTGTTTACGATATTCTCGTTCTCGATTTTTCAGATCTTTATCATTATCTTTTTGTTTTGAAGATTTCGATTCTTGCGTTTCATTCGAATCAGTAGCATCCGAAGTTGTTTTTTTACTAACTTTACCGGATTTGTTTTTCGAATTCTGTCGCTTTGATTTAGCATCCTTTTTCAAATTTTTACGATATTTTCGTTTACCATCATTCGATTCTTTTGTTGTGTTATTAGAATTACCTTGTTTAGTTTCTCTTCGTTTTAATTTCTGTTTTTGTGATGATAAAAGATTGCTTTTCTTTTTCAATATTTGTATTAGTTTTTTTTCGCGATTTTCATCATTTTCTTTTAATGAATCAAGATTATGGGAATTGTTTTCTTCCGAATAACGTTGCCGGCTTAAAGCTTTCACAATTAAAGTATCATCGGAAAAATTTGGTGTTGGTCCTTTGAATATATTTTCCCAGTTGAGTTGGTCAACGCCAAATTTTTGCAAACTTTCAGTTTTGATACTTAGGGCTTGATAGCGGCCATTTTTAGGTGCTAGATGTTGTTTAAGAAATAGACGTATTTTCTCTCGTGTTAATAAAAATTTGGATCGAGAAATACGAGCAGCTGGAATGATAATACATCCGTTTCCATCATGTTTATCAGGCTGGTCAATATATTCTACCTGATAATTATAGGCTAATGGATCGATTCCATAAGCTATACTCGATGATTTTTCATAATTTTCTGGTGGTATCACATCACGAATAATACCATTGAATCTTTTACTATTTTGAGAGAAAAGTCGATTAGATTTTAGATAAATTTTCAATTAGAATACTGACTTTTTGTTTTTAGGTGAAATTTGTACATGTTCACCGATAAAATACCGAAAATTCGTATACTCAATTAGAATTGATAAAGTAACATTGGTGCTAAAATTATTCATATAGGTCATCAAATGTAACATCGCTTTTTGCAACACTGTTGGTATCGAAGATACAAGAGCTTGTGATTCTTGTTCGGATTTTAATGCTTCCGAATATGTCAATCCAGTACGACCTGTTACTGAACAAGTCCATAATAATGATGAATACAGGAATTGTCGTTCAAAATATTCACTATGTTCAAAAGTGAAAACAAAATTACTATGGCAAATTATAAAACATAAAATGTGAACTTACTCATATGATAAAAATGCTTCGCCGGTTATCTGACAATAAAATACTTGTTCATCCGGCGATAGATTATCCGGTAATGATTTAAGGCAAAATTCTTCTTTTCCTAATAGAGGCATCTTTTTTCAATCGAACTAATAATTTAATTCTGATATTTGACAATTATTATTTATACACAATAAACAATTCGATTCAAAGAATGGTTACTGAATTGAATTGAAAAGCTGTATGACTTTTTTCCGGTCATATATAAAAAACTTATTAATTTGGATCAATGATTACAAAATCTAATTTGTTTGGTTTTCTTGTTTATGTTGGAGAATATGATGTCGTTGTTGTTGTTGATGAGCAAGAAAGATTTTGAGTCGATTAATCGAGTCGAAAAAATAGAAAAATACTTGGAGAGCTGATGATGATGATGATGATGATGAGGATGATGAAAGCGAATTTAAACACTCAGATACACATACACAAATAAACATAAAAATGAATTTAACGCACCAATAGAAAAAACCAGCATGCTCGTAACAGCATACTTACATTACACAAAACAGACACAAAAAAATGAAATCGCAATGTTCAAATTTGAAATAACAAACGGTTTTTTTCTATTATTCAATGACTAAATGATTCGATTGTTATTAATCATTTCCATTTATATCGATAATTATTATCAGGTTTATAGAAAAGTTAAAATCATTAACAAACACAAAACGAATATTGTTATAAAGTGAAAGATAACCGAAAGATTATTCGAAATGAATTCGATGAATCGAAGAATTTTGGATAAATCATTCGATTCTTTTAACCATACTTATTTGACAATCACAACAACAATGATGATGATGATGGCGAAGAGTGTGGATCATCTCGTTATTATTTTATTCGGGTTGAATGTGAAACTTGCATGTGCTTTTGACTCAATAAAAAAATTCAGTTTTCACAATTTCTTGTTCGTTCAAGTCCGTCACATCACAAAAGAGCCTCCAAAAAATGATTTTTCAATTATATGCGCAAACGCATTGTATATTCAATATACAAATACAAAATACAACAACATGCACGCCTTTACCTTGCTTGCGTTCAACCAATCGAATTTAAGCCCGCGCGCGCGCAATTTTTTAGAATTTCGTTTTTTCTTGTCATTTTTATGCCACTACTTTAATCGATTATTTACATCGAATAAACTATCGATATTTTTGGAAAACATTGTTTATGAAAAGTCCTCCAAAACAAACGCATGCTCAATGTTGTTGAATGAAAAATCGAGATTGGAACACAACAATTGTGTCTGAAAGTTCAGAATCTGATTGAAAAATTATTAGTTAAAAATTGATATAATTTTACAGCAGATATCTAACATTGGATAGTGATTCAATAAATATCACATTAAAAATAGTGAAAAAAGGATGTCGTTCCCTCCATCTTTACCACCAAACAATCCATTATTTCCACCGGGCTTTCCTCCACCAAATGTTCCACAATTGCCACGATTTCCTATTCCTATGGGTGAGTTATTTTATTCGTTTTCTTGATAAAGAAAGAGAATACTAAAAAATCAATTTAAAACAAAATATAGCTGGTCTTGCTCGTCCATTGGTACCATTACCAATGGGTGTAACTGTTCCGGCCGGTGTAACATCGATATCGGCACCACCCGTAAGAAAACAAAATACTGCTGTTATAGCTGCCCCTCCTGTTATCGCTGTCAATCCACAACCGACAATGCTTTATGCTCAAACTAATCCAGTGAGTTGATTTAATTCTAGTTTCAAATAGAAATTTGCTGATTTCACTATAAATTTAGTTATTGCCCAAAGTACAAACAGCACCTGCTGCTGTTTTATCTCTTCCTGATTCGAATAAAAAATTGGCCATCACTACTGTTTTCGTAGGAAATATCACAGATCGAGCTTCGGATATGTTAATTCGACAACTTCTTTCGGTAATTATTTATTGGATAGATTCCAATGTCTAATTTGAATTCATTCAAATAGAAATGTGGTTCTGTACATAACTGGAAACGGATTCAAGGACCCGATGGCAAACTACAAGCTTTTGGTTTTTGTGACTATGCTGATCCGGAATCGGCTATGCGTGCCATCAGACTGTTACATGAATTTACTATTTCTGATAAAAAATTAATTGTGAAAGCTGATGCAAAAACGCAAGAAAAATTAGATGAATATAATAAAAATATAAAATCCGGTGATGGTGACAAAAATGATCTAGATGAAGAGGATAAAATAATCAAAGGACAGTTATTGTATGTGTTACGAGAACATGAAATCGAACTCTCCAAAGAACCGGATAACAAAGAGAAAAAAAATCGACACAATAAAGATAAGGATCCTAAACTCGAGGTAAGTACAACCTATGTTTATTGTTTTTATGGACTAAGATTGTTTATTTCAAATTTTAGAATCTATCTGATATGGACATAGAAGATGATAAACGTAATCTGATACATAGAGAAATTGATAAATTCCGTGATACGTATAAAAAATATGATGAAGAAAAGGAAGAGGAAAAACGAAAAAAAGAGGAAGAACGTACCAGACGTAGTGATCGTCGTGGTGATAGTAAAAAAAGATCTCGATCCAGAGATCGTGACGGCGATAGCCGTAGCAGACGGAAAGGTGGATCATCTAAAGATGACCGTGATCGAAGAAATCGTGACCGTCGATCATCATCATATGAATTGGAAACTCTTGAACGAGATCGTTCGGAATCACCAGTGGATGAAGAGGAATCATTAATCAGACGTCGAAGGCAAGAACAAAATCGTGAAAAAGAGATTTCATATCAGCGACGATTACGCGACTGGGAGAGCAGAGAGAAAAGAAAAGCTCGAGAATATGAGCGTGAACGTCAAAAAGAATTGCGTCGTAAAAAAGAAGAAGAAATTGAGAAGCAAAAATTGAAACAATTTTTACAAGATTATGATGATTCTAAGTAAGTGAATCAACATAAAATATTAGTTTTTCATTTTATTTGATTTTTTTCACCCACAGACATGATGAAAAGTATTATAGCGGTAAAGCTCTACTTCAACGTCAAATGGAACGACGAAAAGAAATAGAACAAGATGAATATGAACGATCACAAGAACGAAAAGAATTGGAAGAATTGAGAAAAAAATTAAATCAAGAAGGACATCCCGATCCGGAATCTGAAGTACGGAAACGATTTCATGTGGGTGATAGTTCGAATGAATTGGATCGATTAAATTCATTGATGGATGAAGTTCGATCAAAAAATTTATTCACTGGTAATGATGATAGTCAAGGTTCGGCGTTGAACGCTGTTGGTGGACAATCAGTCAAAACTTTTGGTTTTGCCGGCATGAAAATATCTACTGGACAGAATCTTGACGTTGCTACCAATGGTGGTACTACTCACTCAGATGCTGCCATTGTAAACTCGGATCGGATGACTTTGATATCGGCTCAACAAAATAATAAACATCAACAAGGATCATCATCGTCCTCTCATATATCAAAATCGATGATTGATGCAGCCAAACGAAAAAAGATAACCGTATCCGATGTGTTCAATTCAAACGACGATGATGACATCAATTCATTAGCGAGGAAACGTCGGCCACCACCTAATACATTGTTTGAAGATAGCAATACAGACAGCAATCTCAGCACAACAAGCAATACAAGACAACAAATGTCTGCTACAGTAAATTCATCATCACAAATGACTCAAGAAGAAAAGAAAATTCAGATCAAAAATCTAATTGATAAAATTCCTACATCAAAAAGTGAATTATTTAGCTACGTACTTGATTGGGATCTTTTGGATAATGTAAGTATTTTCGAAGAAAAAAGTGAATTTATAATTTTTATCCATTTCATCCAACAGAATTTAATGGAACGGAGAATTCGACCATGGATAAGTAAGAAAATTAGAGATTATATTGGCGAAGAGGAAACTACATTTTTGGATTTTATCTGTCAAAAATTATTGGCTAAAGCTGAAGCTCAAAGTCTATTGGATGATGTTGCCATGGTTTTAGATGATGAGGCACAGGTATTCGTTGTGAAATTATGGCGATTATTAATCTACGAGATTGAAGCCAAAAAACTCGGTTTGAATAAATATTGATAACAATGAATTTGATTAATTGTCCGACGTTATAAGATCTCTATGAATCTTATCGATTAACATGTATACAAGCATTTTTTTTATAAAGTTTTTTAAAAGACATTTTCAATAATGAATATTTGATAAATAATTTAATATTGTCTTTTGTTTGTTTGTTT
>ERZ500997.71-NODE-71-length-29466-cov-8.657713_pt1 | contig 29466 bp, 12 predicted proteins | sample MGYA00248826_ERZ500997 | MGnify/ENA primary metagenome ERZ500997 (study PRJEB25958, sample SAMN03398524) | human skin metagenome | study: EMG produced TPA metagenomics assembly of the Human Skin Microbiome Metagenome (human skin metagenome) data set.
AAAAATTTATTTATTGTTCAATAAACAAACGAACAAAAACAAAGAACAAAACCTGTTTTGTAATCAATTTCCATCTTTTTTTCAAAATATAAACGGATGCTATTGTTATGTATACGAAATATTTTGGCATTTCATATCAAAACAAAATATTTCATTCAAACAATATTTGTATTTATTTGGAAAAAAAGATAATTTTATTATGGTATCATTAATATATAAATCAATCAACAGAATCACTTGTTTGTTATAATTCAAAGAAAAGTATATAAGAATATATGAATTGAGGAGAAGAAAAAAAACAAAACAAAATTTTATTTCTCAGAAAATTGCTGCTGCTGATGCTGCATTTGGTTTTGCTATTAAGATTTGATATTATTATTTCTTATTATTATACAAATATTTGAATTAACAATAGAATTTGAAAATTTTAAATGAATGAGATTAAAATTGGATGTGTGGAAATATGTAAGAAAAATACATTTTGATTTAATGTTTTAATGTTCACTGCTTCAATGTTCAGCCATTTTATGATAATCTTAATGTATCAGTGAGAAATTCTTCGGGATTGGTGATGGCATTCATTCCACGCAATAAATCGGCTGCATCACAATATTCATCGAATGATGCTGATGGTAAGATGTCATTTTCAAAGGTATCCAACATACGATCGGCTGATTCCATCAATGATTGATCATTATGCCGTATATAATTGATCAATGATTGCGACCAATCGTCATCGGCTTTGATTTCCAAAGACTATTCACCAGAAATAGAAAAAAAATAAATTAGATCAGAATAAATATAAATACAATCCAAAAATTACCTTGAACATAACGGTGTAGAAAAGATTGATCATTGCAAAAAACATTAATGCGGGTTTTATGGTTGAATAACCGGGCAATTCCATAGATGAAATTGTTTCGACATCACGTGAATCATTTGGTAAGCTTCTGATCATCGAACAAAGAATCAAGCGACGGAGAAAATAAAAACAATTTTGTTGCCAAAATGATGGTGGATGTAACAGCATGACCATTGTTGAATAAAAGAATGGACTTTCTACCTGGAAACAACTTTCCAATAATTTCGAAGTTGATTGCCGCATAAATGATTCTTCAAATGCTGCGCGTTCGCGATCAGTTATTTTTGTCGTATTCATTACATATAATGCAGTGTGCATTAGATAAGGAGTTAGATACAGATTAGATTGCGCGCCACCACCACCAGTTTCTTCGGAAAATGTTCGTGTATTGGCAAATCGAAGTAATAATAATTTCAAATCATGAACGGTTCCCAGGAATGAATTAGTACCAACAAAATCACGTTGACCAACAGCATCTTGCAAATAGCTATTATGTCGGGATAATGCATGTGCGAACAACGATTCACAAACATTTGGACCCCATAACGGTAATAATCCATTACAACGTGTATTGGCATTATGTAATGACGCTGATTGCCATTCATCTCGAGTACGTGCATGTCGCACAGCATCCATATGACATTCAACATGTACAATATTGAAATGCGTTACGGTAGTATAACCTAAATTTGAAATTAGTGTCAGGAATGAAAGAATCGATAAATCAAACTTACCAATTGTTTTACGAGGTTTTCGTTCTTCGTATTCTTCAACATTACAACGTTTAGTAAACGTATAGATGGCAAGAACTTTTTGCGGTTGATATGCATAACCTTCACGACAAATTGAACATACAAGACCTTTTTCCTCTTTCAATTCACCTTCCATTTTTTTCAATAGATCAGAATCGGCCATAACTTGTCCCTTATCATTGGCTTTCATTCCCAATTCACCAAGCTGTTTTTCACGAACAGCCATTGCAATACGTTTCTTTTCTTCTTTTGTTTTTGATCGAATCTCTTGAATTTTGGCTTCAACTGATGGATTTTCTTTCAATGCATCCATAAGATGCTCCGCCAATGTTGCCATATGTGAATCCGAAAGCACTTGTTCCAATGCATGAATTATTGGTACACCATCTTTTGTGATCAACATCTGAGTACGTTCATGTCCCCGACACATACCGGTCAACATTTTGAGAACATATTTTAAGGCTGGTCTTGATGTGAATTCCTTCCATTCTTCTGAATTAAGAAGAACAAAACTTTTCATAGGCGGTGCATTACGAACAAGATATTCGATGGCCATCGAGACAAATCTTTCTTCAATCATACGATCTTTTAATCGTGCACCATTTTGATTAAGTTCGATAGCGGAAACAAGCGAACAAAAAAGCTCATACCAATGATCGGGATTAGCAACTGATAAATTTTGCGTGTCATAATCATCGAATTCAAAATAAGGCCTAAAATTATTAATCAATGTAGACATTTTTTCAGAATGACCAATGGATAGAAAAGTTAAAACCCTCAAAATTCGATTGTTTAGTGAGGCAACATTACTGTTGAAAATAATTGAATCCGGTGATGATACTGAATTCAAAAGCATTTGAATATCATCAGATGAACCACAAGTTTCGCGATTGAAACGATCGAATACATCGAATTCTTCTTTACTTGCTTCGGCTAATAATGTTTCCATTATGGCTAATAATTGTTCAAAATATGATGGTTCGCCAGGCGATGATGGTGATGTTAATAGATCGGCATGTGGATTCTTAAGGAATAATCGTACAATACCCAACATGATACCTATGGCATTCAATTCGGGTTCAATTAATGCACGTCGATTTGAGATGACACGAACACAATATCCGAATAATTTTAGTAGTACAAACAAAAGACTACGACTGCGATTATTAATCTCTTGTATTGCCTGAAGCCGTTCAAGCATAACACTAAGGCCATTTGATTGAGACATAATATTGGCCAATTCGAACAATTTTTCATCATCTTTAACGATCGATTCTTTGTTGGATAAATTTTCAATAAATTCTTCTGTAGCATCACCCATCAGACCACGTATACGATAGATAATTTTCATTGTTGGCCCATTGATAGATTGATTAGTCAAATTGCCAGATCCAGAAGCCACAGCCAGATTTGCGCCTAATTGCAAGGCATTAACAGCGAGAGTATCGATAAGTGAAATTTCTGAATTAAGATTGAATGCTCCTCCGGCCCATGAATGTCCGCTTGCTTGCTGTTGATTTTGTTGTTGTCCAACTTGTGCATCGGCACAAACAATTTTTTTGTAAACTTCTTTAACCGACAAATCCAATGATATAATTTTATTATTGACCAACAATTCTAAACCGGAATCATCTTCCAACAATGAAACCAATTCACATTCTTGACAGATTTTATTCTTTATATCACGCATCAGCGGTCCCATACCAGAATCTTTTGAACTATATGGATTTCCCAACATTCGGCCTTGTAAGAAATCTTCCTGTTGTGGATCTTTTTCCAATGAAATAAAAAATTCATCAGCATCCTTTTCTTCAGGATGAATAATCGAACAAAGACGCTCGAATATGAATACCGGCGTTCTTAAATCTTGGAGGGTGCATTTTTTCACTGATTCAATGCAAACTTTCATAAAATTTATTGTTTCAGCACGGGTACCAGTTGTAAGTAATTCCAATAATTCTAACAATGCAGCCTGTGTTTCGTCAATCATTTTTGTTCGTTGTACTATCAATTTTCGTAAGGAAAGATAGCCATCCAAAACAAAACCGACCATCGATGATTTATGCACACGACGAATACGTTCATCACGCATAAATAATTGCATCAATTCCACTAATTGCCGCAAAGCTGAACCTTGAGAAAAATCCGAACTCAAAGTGGATTCTTCCAACTGTTTCAGACGATCAATTTCGGTTGATATTAATTGACCAAGATGTTGAAGCAAACCACAAAACGTCAAATAATATCGCCAATGGTTATTTTTTGCAATGTTAATTGTCTTGGCACTAAATTCACTGAACACGATAGATCGATATAGATCATAAAATTCCAGACCGATTTCACCACCAACATGACAAAGATCATCCAAAAAAGATGTAAATAAATCGATCAATATACGTTGTTTACTTGTCAGACGTTCAAACAGGGCCATCAATAATTGTCGGCATGCTATTCGTAATGCTTTTGATGTAGGATTGAATAAAACTTCTTGAATCCATGTTGAACTTGCAATTCGTATAATAAAGCATTCAGATTTTAAATTTCGAATCTGTCCAGTTTGATGTAGATATAACCAGCGAGCAAAATATTTTTTCTGTAGATAATCGTTATATTCAGTTATCACCACTGAATCAATGACCGTTTCAGATGAACGTGACGGAATTTTCATATTTCGTTGTTGCCATGCTGGAAATGAAGCTGTTTGTGAATCAGATGAGATCCAATGATAAAGATCCACTGAGACTTTGACATTTAATGATTCGAACGGAATTCGTGTTGGTATCGAATTTTTAGATGAAGATAAATTTGTTGATTGTACGGATGCTAATTGTTCGACTATATTAGCAGATGATTGTATTGTTTTTGATTGATCAGATTTTTTCGGATCATTCAATGCTGGTTTAACAATCAAACCGTATAAGATACGAAGACAAGGCAATGTAATTGCTTCAAGTACAGCTGGTGATTTGTTCTGCAATGACAATAGAAACAATTTCATTACACATCGTAATCGTTGTTCCCAACAATTGTCTTCATTTTCAAATGATGTAGCCAACAATGACATTTCGTGTCGGATAGAACCGAAATCAAATGTAGTCATAAATCGAGTCTGCAATACGGAACCAATTTTTTCGAGCAATAAATTATTAAATTCTTCAGTGATTTCCAAATCATCTTTTATCAAAAGGCACAACAATGCACGAACTTTTGCTCGAAAAGATGGTGTGCCAATACGAAGATTATAATCAATTAATTCACGGAATAAATTTGATGAACTAAAAATTGTTTTATAACGTGGATTATGTACGAGAGCTTTAAGTAAGATAATACAATGTTCAATCGTAGCACTTGCACATCCATAACAACGACCAGATTTGAAATTCATCATCAAAGTTCCTTCATCTTCATTCGATAATCGTTTCTTTTTAGTTTCAACACCTCGATAATATTCATCTATTGTCATTTCTTGTTTACCAAGTTGTTTCTTATATAAAGCTGATGTTGATGTCGCAGCAATAGAAATATCAACCAATGTGGATGATGATGTTGACGATAATGATGTGGTTGAACCGCCAAATGTTCTGGTGATCATATCGTTTTGTTGCTGACGATGCTCCTGTAAAAGACGTTTAATATCATCCAAATTATGGCGATTATCATTTTGTCGGTTATCATAATCCACCAATTCTTTTCGTGTGTATAGAATTTTTTGCACGATTTTCGACAGTTCTTCAAAATGTACACGACAATCATTACTATAACGTGATGCTAATTGATGAATATATCGATTGACCAATACTGATGAAGAAGATGAACTATTAATTGATGAGGATGTTTGTAATGAAGATGCAACCACATTTGTACCGCCACCATAATTAGTTCCATCCATACCGCTTCCATCACTACCATATAATGTACTATGATAATCTTGTGAGAATAATAGTAGATTCTCCAATGTTGGCCGTATTGATAGGATAATCTTATATAATCGATCAGCTTTATCCAACAACGCATTAATGGTCTGTACAGCTTTTGCTCGATCTTCTTCATTCTCGATAGATTCGACAGCGGATGCCGTAAATCTTGCAGTGAGCACATAATCAAACTTGGCATATTTACAAAAACCACAAGAATTGCAAAGAAAAGGATCTTTTTCATCATAATTGATGGCACGACATTTATGACATTGAAATACATTCTCACCACAATTCGTACAAACACCCGGATTGGCCAATACAACCGATGAACAACGTGGACATTGTAATGTTTCAGTAGAGAGATGTGATTGTTCATAGAAATCACTATATTCAATCATCAAGTTACAAGCGACGATAGGCAGTGTAAATTCAATTTTAACTTCGGATTGAGATGGGGCTAAAGTTATTTGTTTAGCTTTAAACCAGACAGTATTCTTATTCTTCAATTCTACCACCGATTGTACACAACGGTTATTATAATAGATGCATAATGTTTTAACCATTTTTGATTTTTTCAATTCGGAAATTTTCACAGTAATTTTCGATATAGTATGCGCACCATTCAATTTCACAATCTGTGTATTAATCGTAAATCTTGAATCTAATTTCATTGCAGAAAGTTTAACGGCTACAAAATCTACTTCAGGATTATTACAAATGAGACAAGGTTCCGTTTCCAGATAGTAACCATTTAAATCCAATAATGATTGTAAAGAATTATAAATATTGGAATTTGGATGTCGAGCTAGAACTTGATTCTGATAACGAAGCAAACCGATGGCAGAATCAGCATATGAACGTTCTGTGTTTACTTGTAAACGAGCCGAATTCTGATCAGAATGTTGTAGTTTTGATATAGACAAAGTAAAATAGCCCAATAAATCGACGAATTGTGAAGCACGTTTTCCATAACAGGCAATACTTGGCCATAATTGCCAGAATAAAGAAAGAAATTGCTCTTGTTGAACGGGTTGCAAAGATTCATAGAACATATAAAGTAATGAATGAGTAGCCCAACGCTGTTGTGATGAATTTGATTCCAGTAAAAAGAAACGAATAAAATGAGAAAATAGATGACGATCCAATACGACAAATACATAGCAACAAATGAATGATTGATGATTGCCGTGTGATGTGGATGGCTTTCCTGCATCTTTGATAGTTTCACCTGTTTTATCATCTGTAAAATTCATTAGAAAATCTGTGTGAACAAAAGAATTGAATAAATAATTACCATTGGAAATTAGATTGTTGGTTAGATTTTTCTCTTCCGGTTTTCGATTTTTATTATCAGATGACGAAAATAATGCTAGGCTTAATAATTGCAAGATGATTGAAGAGATTCCTTCACCGAATAGGAATGAAATTCGAAACAAGAATGGTATGATACGAATTTCATGACGACAAAGTCGTTGCCAATTATGCACACGTGCAGAGGCAATATCCAGACAAGCTTTCAGATATTCGACAAGATTGATTAATTGAGAATATGGAAGATTCAAAAGACGATGTTGATCTGATGACATCATTACATTAGCTTTATCTTCACTATTTTGTATAACTGTTGTGATGATTATACGAATCAATTCATCTAATTGTTCTTCATCATCAAGATCTTCTTCAGTTATACCTAAATCTTGTAATTTAATTTTCATTGGATTCGAACTATTTGATGATGAGGAATGATCGAAAAAATGCATGACAATAATACGTCGAACCGAACGCAAATTTGTTTTGATGGCATAATAATCACGTACTTGACGGTAACGTTCTTTTGAACCACATAAATTTGATAAAAGTTTTCGAACTTGTTTTCGAATATAAGGTGTTACAGTCGGTAACATCATATATTCACATAATGTTTCAATCCATTGTACATTAAAATCGATTGAAACAATCGGTTTCAATGACTGTAATGATGGTGATGATTCTGCATCCATACTTGGATCTTTATTTTTGTTATCATCGCTTTTGGTCGATGATTGCTGTTGTTGAGCGTTCAAGAATACAATCAATTTTTTCAATTGATAAGGCATTCGTAACGACATTTCCGTTAATAATTCCGGATAATGAACAAATGCATTGTTTGCAAATACAAATGAATTGATTGCCGTACAAGTATTTGCTAGATTGATACTAGAATTGGTAACATTATTCACAACAACAATGCCGGATGTATCTTGAGCTTGTTGTGAATTTAATTGCTGATTTGATGCAGCCACTGGTGCTGGGGATGATGGTTCAGAAACTTCAGGCAATATGGTAAAAAATGGCCTTAAATCTGTAGGTATAAACATTGAATTCAATACTCGATTATCAGGTATGCAGATACTTTTCTTCGAATTATATTCAATCGTAGATCGATCATATCCTTGTGATTTTATTGTTGCTTTATTATCTGTTGAATCGTTTTCATTTGTTTCGGATTGAATTGCCATTTGTCGCCAATAATGTTTCAATAGGAGATGCAACATTGTATAACAGTAGTCTAACACATTGGTATTGGATTGTATCAATTGTGCAGCAGCTAACAAAAGGCTTTGATGTATAGCCGTTGTCAAACTCGAAGCTTTAATACTATCTTCATTGAATGTTACAGTTGAAGATTTTATTTGTCCAGTTTGTGATGGCGAGATCAATTTACGGAAATTTTCATTGATCGGTAGATCTTTCGATAAAAATGCTTGCCACGTAATCGTTGGGAAACGTTTGAAATATGATAAAAATATATTGAATAATCGCATTGTCAATAGATGGATTTCATTTTCTGCTTTATGTTCAATACGATCTTTGTATAGTGAAATAGATTTATTATGGACACGTGATTTACTATGTGTCGGACTTGTTGTCGTATCACTAGTTGGTGGAGCCGATTCCAGGACATTTGCTGTTGCTTCACTTGACAATTTATTCAACAAATGACATAATAATTTTTTAATGATTTCATTGAAAATGGAAGCAAATTCTTTCTGATCAGATTCGGTATAATTAAAATCGGTAAGTATAGTTAGAACTTGTAGAAACGGAATTGCCTGCATGCCATTCAACTTGATTACATCATCGAATGATTGATTCATTTGTTTCAATAAAGCTAAACAAAATTTACTGGCTACCATTCGACGAAGTCGTTTTCTATTCTTTAGAATTTCTTTTTGCTGTGTTTTTGAATCTTTTTCTTTGGATTTTGTTTGTTGACCATCACTTGTGTTTGATGATTGTTTATGAGATTGACCAGCTACTAGCAGAGTAGAAGAACTAGCACCTGTTCCAGAAGAAGATACAGGTTGTCCACTGCTACAACGTTTATTTGCGATTGCTTCATTGGATTTCGAAATCTGTTTCGTACATTTCAATGATTGAGTTGATGCGTCCATTGAAATCAATTCATCATCATCATCATCAAATTCATGTTCTTCTTCTACTTCAATTGATTCCATAGTTGTATCTGCCAATTTAATTTCATCATCAAATAATTCTTCATCATCATCATCTGATTCTGAATGAACAGAATAATGTGAACAAGCTTGACCTGGGTCAGATTGTTGTAATGATTGATGATGTTCCTGACTTGATTGCTGTTGCCTTACAATATCGTCTTCATCTTCATCCGGCAAAATATTACTTGATGAACCATGTTGCTGCTGATTTCGTTGCCGTTGTCGCTGTATACGCTGCCGTTGGTAATCAGCAACTATTTCCTCTAAGGTACGATTTGGCTGTTGCCTTTCATTATCGATTTCAATTGATCCTGATTCAACACCACCGCTTGCTCCTCGTTGTTGTTCTTCCAAACTCAATGCAATAGCTATTTCCATCATTTCATCTTCATCCATGGCTTCAAATTCATCTTCTTCATCATCATCGTCATCTTCGTCATCATCATCGTGATCATCATCATCAACGGGTACATTTTCAACCTCTAACACTTCTTCTAACGGTATGGATTGTTGATGTTGTTGTACATTAGCACCATTTGAACCAGAATTTATTGGAAACAATGGAGGGGGAGCAGATGAGCTACCGCCGGATAGAGCACCATTGTTATCGGAAATTTCTGGCATGCGTGAAATCGATCCTAAATCTAATTCTTCATCATCTTCATCTACATCTACATCATCATCGTCATCATCATCATCGTCGTCATCATCATCTTCGTCTTCGTCATCATCGTCATCATCATCTTCACCTGTGATTGATTCAAATATTTCTTGTTCACTTTGTTCCTGATGTTCACGACGAAGATTGGCCATAAGATCTTGGAAATATGGAAATTCACTATCGATGTTAAGTAAAAGATTTTGATATGGATCAAAATTCGTATCTAATATTGATTCGCTAACACGTTCCAAAAGGCTTGCAGATGCTGTACTATGTCTTTGGTTTGACAATGATCCAAATAGAGATCCTGATCCTTGACCACTACGTCCACTACCACCACCATTTGTATTTGATGATGTATCTGGTCGATTGGTTGTAGTCCACCAACTAGAACTAAGTCCAGATGATCGTGAACGTCTTGTCGCACCTTGTCGATGTAATAAGCTTCCACCTGATGACCCTGATGATGTTGATGGTTCTTGATGATTAATAGATACATTAGCTGTAGTTTGATTACGATGATCAGCAGAATGTCGAGCGGAATGCCGTCGTTCACGATGACTTTCCGATTTACCATTGAAAGACGATGATGAATTTGATTGTTTTGATGCTGATGATGTTAAAGCACGATTATTCGATGATTGCCTTTCCATATGATGACGATAAACACCGCTTGAAATTGAATATAAAATTCTTAGCAAGGTTTTTTTCGTTGCAAAAGAAATTCGCGGATCCAGAGAACAAAGCATTTGTACGACTAATTGAGAACATTTATTTATCACTTTCTGTTGATTATCATTTTGTTGATCAAAAGAGCCGGTTATTGATATGATGGCATATGTTGATGAATGTAAAATAAATACCAATGAATCGATTAATTGTTCCAAACCATGGTAATGGCCGACCATATTCAATGGACTAATCAAATCATTTGATGGACGGCGTAAATAAAGACGATGAAATAAATCAACAAGATAGCAACAAAACTGTACAGTCGAAGTATGTGGATCATTGGAATTTTTACTAAAATATTTTAGTATGAAACGGATAAAATTTTTAGGATATTCATGTACATTTTCACGGAACCACAATAAATAATAACGAAATACATCAATATCATCTATATGATTAAGATTTTCGATGCCATTTTCGAAAAGAATATCACCACGATGTTCATCATATTGAGCACGTGATGGGAATAATTTTGTCAATACCATACAAATTGATTTATCCAGACGATTACTCAAAGATATGGTCAATAGTTTCGAAGCGATAGATAATGCGGTTTCACATTTTTGCTTAAATTCTTGTCCATTACTTAGTTCACGTGCAGCCATTATCCAAATTATTGTCGATGATGATCGCGGTTGTTGATCAACGTTCATTTCTGATGTTGATTTCGTGAACGATATTAATGAATCCAATACATCTAATGAAGTCGCAACTAAACGATTTAAAACAATGATAGAATGATTCATTGATTTCATTGCGACTATCAATTCATCATCTGTGATACTTGGAGCATATAGAAGCAAACGTAACTTTTGAATCGGTGATTTTATCGACATAGATGATGGTGGTTGCATTGTTGACTGTATTAATTTACGTCGTAAATCATCGAATGATGCAGTACCAGTTCTATTAATATTGGCAAGTGCCGCTGTAGTTTCTTCTTCATTCACAGATGGTAGTCCAACAAGATCACGAAGACGACCATAAACACGAATTGAATCAACAATAGTTACCTGATTTGGATCACCACTAGGAGCAAATCGTATGCTGAGAGTATTTGTTTCGATCAATTTTTTCATTTCAGATCGTGTAAACGGTATATCGAACCATCGATGACGATTGACAGCTACCCAAACGGTGCGACCAAATACTTCAATAGCTGTAGGCGCACGTGCTGGATCACATACACCAAGATTAACTCGTACACCAGCCATTACCAAATCAAACGAACCGGTTTGTGTAACTGTTATACTGAAACCATTCGGCTTTGTACAAGCAATGTACATATTGGTTGAATTTAGGCGATTTTTTATTTGTTGAACATTATACACTTCCAATACATCGGATCCACCAAATTCAATATCATTCATCAATGTACATCTTTCGAAAAAATCTACAGCAAAATGAGGATTTGATTTATTCGATGTCGTTGCTGTAGATGTTTGTTGAGGTTCATTCGAACCGGCACGTGAGGATGATTTTGACCCACTACTTTTTGTAATGATCGATGATTGAAAGCTGGGTATTTCATCAAGATTATAAATTTCCGGTTTAAGCCAGAAATTAGTTTGTTCTTGTACAGAACGATAAAATCGTAAAGAACCATCATCACATAATGATAATAATGTCGTAATTTTTGATTGATATTGATCATTGAATTGAGTAGAAATCGCGACAAAATCAATAATTTTTTTCTTTGGTTTCAATTCTTGAATTTTTATACGATTCGATTCAATCATGAAACAAACAGGACTATTCGTATGGGTTAATGCGAAAATGAGACCAGGATGTTGTAAAACTTCAGTCCACTGAAACAATGGTTGCTGCTGTGATTGAATTGGTGGAGAAGTTAATGATGAAGATGATTGATCTGGTTGCATGGTTGACAATGAATCTTGTTTCGATGATTGTAAATCCAATGATGTAACATTTGTAATGCTCTGATCATAGATGTTTTTTATGCCAAATGGTGCACAGAATGAGCAACCGGTAATAAAACTAACAAATAACATTTGTAATAAATGTGAATAATAGATGGAAAATCCGACTACTGTTGGTGGATTATTTGAATTCCAATGTTTTGGATATGAAACGTTAAGTGTTGATGTAACATAAAATACATCATTTGATGATGAACATTTCCTTTCTGCATTCAATTCTTCAGCATAAATATGGCCACGACTCGAAAATATTAGTATAAAACGTTTGGTTTCACCATTACGATCTTTACATGAGAAAAAAGTGATATCACGAATTTTTCGTTGAGTGATTACAAAATTATAAATAGGCTGATCACGATTTTCCATCGATAAATCATAAATTTTGATAAAATCCAATGTTACAACAGCCAACTCTGTATGACGATCAGGAAACCAAAATGTTTTGATTATATGATTATTATTATCAAATGACATTGACAATGGATAATGTCCGGTAATTGCTCCATTTGCAGCTAGGGTAAGAATATGACATTCTTTGAGACCGGCTATAGCTATCAATTCATCATTCAATGGATTATTCGATATTGTCGTTATTGTGAAAGGAAACGATATGGCTGCAATTTTTTGTAGATTCAATTTTTTCCTTGAATTTGAATAAACTTGACCAAGTAATTGATTCAGTTGTATAATTGATAAACGATTTTTATCATGTGCAACGGCCAACAAACATGGATAAGTTGAAGGTGACTGTTGTTGAGATAGATTCGAGAAATAATTGTTATAAGCATTCGCGCCGATAACCAACATTGATTGATAATGTACAATTGAACCGGTTGAGATGGATGAATGTCTAGTCGAATGTGATTGATCATTCGTCATTTGAACGTTTTCAATAACTGAATCTTGCCAAGATTTTTGAACAACCATTAATTGTTCACATTTTTCCAGATGCAATGAGTTTGTTGAACTATGAAGAGCATCAAATGATTTTTGAATATTCTTTAAAAAGCCCAATTCTGAGTATATATCGAAAAAATTCTGCAAAATTGGTACGAAAAATTCGACAAGAGAAATGACAGTATCCGATAACGGTACGATATATGACATAAACAATGAACTATAATTGTCAAGATTTTCATATTTCAAACCAAAACGTTCATAATTTTGTACAATCATTGGATTGACTGAGAATTTATTACGTAACATTTTATAATTATCCGATAATTTTGATTGATGTGCTTCAAGCGAATATATTGATGTATACCAATATTTCGAGATACGTAAGGCGCGTTTTTTATCGGTGAATGTAGTTTTTTTACTATCTAATTGATGATCAGATTTACTGCAAGTTGATGCTATCGTTTGATGATGTTGTTGTGGATTACGTTTTTTCAAAATTTTTTTATCCTGATCATTCGTATTTAGTTGACGTTTTATTAATGCTTTACATGAACCATCTTCTTTCGCACCACAATCACAGAAAAATGATCCATATTTTGAATAGGTTATATCATGATTTCGATGACAAACTTTTGCGCATACTGTACAAACACCAACACCATCCAACATTTTACAGGTATGACAATGATACCAATGTTGATTGATAAAGTCTTTAGCTGTCTGTGTAAATGTACATAATTGTCCAGCTAAATCTTCTTCATCTTCATAATCAAGATCCATTTCATCATCGGTATCGATTATGGCTGAATGTTCAATATCAACATCAAATTCATCATCGATAAACAATCGATTTGAAATTGATGAAGATTTTATTTTACCATCTTCTTTTTTCTGTTTAATATCCTCTTCACCACAACTACCATCTTTACGATTTTTAAGAACAACATATCTATATTCCAATGCATTGAATATATCAGATATATAGGCAAGCATCTGATAACTGGATTCAAGTAAAAATCGTTGTTTTCCATTGCCAATCGATGATGATTCAATTTTGTTCAACATTTCTCGATTACAAAGATGATCTTTTATCATTTGAAGCCATTTCATTACTTCATTAATTAATCGAAAATGTCCATATATCGGTTTGCCCGGTATGTATTCGTGATCGAAATTACCAGTGGATGAAATTAAATAAACAAGACTGGTGAAAAGACCCGAAAAATATAGGAACGTATTATTCGAATAAGTGATGCACGTATCATTCAACAATGAATGAACAATTTGAATAGTAGCCTCGGCTACAGATACGAGTACCGCTTCATCCATTCGACCAGGGCCTTTGATAATGTTACAAATGAATTTAAAAAATAGATAAAGATTGGCATTACATGAATCATCAATATAATATGATTGATTATTTGATTTGGTTTTTTCACATTGTTCACCGCCACCTTCATCTTCATCATTAATACGTTTGAACAAAACTAGACGAAACCAATGGGTCAACAATTGAATACGATTTGGGTAATCGAGTAATTCATCTGATAATCTGACACAGAGACGAATTAAACCAATATCTTCGGCAGATTTTTCCGTTTGTGAATACAATGTCTTGATCAATTTCATTATGTCCACAGCATAATTAGATGTGATCAATGGATGTTCAGTAACTTTGATCAAATCTAATAGGCTATAATTCATTTCTGAAAACAATGGTTGCTGCTGTTGTATAAGACCAGTAGGCGTTTTCGGTGAACTATTACCAAGAAATTCTTCAAATGCTGCTACTCCAGATGATGAATGCTTGAGAATTTTTCCGAAAAACCGGAAAAATATTGGTGAACCAGATTGAAATATTTTGACAAATTTTAATTGATCCATTTTTTTCAATTCGATGAATAATGGGTGATTGAAAACGGATAGAATAAAAAATGCGTTGCCAATAAAATATGGATAAAGTATAAAACTGTATGAATCTGGATCAATATCTATTTTTGTTTGATCATGATTGGCAAATAATTTGTGTAAGATTTGATATGTCACCGATGTTTGATGATTAATCGATGATGATTTAGATACCAATGAATTGGATACAAGATTCGATTGTAGCATTAAACATGTAACAAATGGATCACTTTGTTGTGGACAATCTTTTTGTGAATAGATATATTCCGTGAATTTAAATAATCTAAACATAAATTGTTTTAGTTTAATCCATGTGATATTTCCATCACCCGTATCTACCGATGTTACTGTAGGCATATCGATAGCACATTTTTCATTAATAAATGCTGACAATTGATAAAGATGATTTGCTTTGGTTTTTGATTGTGAAGACGAAGAGGTTGTTGAACGGCTCGCCAATTCGATCAAAGGAATTTCAAAAAGAACGCCTTTTTGTAACAATGCTGGTAATTCTTGATCAGTAATATTACAATCACTATTAACATGAATACGATCCCATTGATCGATTTTCGATACGATTGACTGTGGCAGATAATCGATAATATTTGAGGCAATTTCCGATAAATGAGAATCAAATGAATTTGATGAGCAGATATTCACCATCGAACGATAAAACAGATATTGCATGTCAGCTGAATTATTACGGCCAGCTTGTGATAATGGCCCATCATATAGTAGGACGGCATTAATCTCTTGATGTATCTTATCAAATAGACCAAGCATCAAGGATAGATATTTGTCCATTAACATTTGTGAATCATCTTCGTTTCGATTTTTTGATGATCGTTTAAATTCCTCATGAAACAAAAATATTAATCGTTCCAGATAAATATCCATAGTGAATAAAGTAAAAAATTTCGGAAACTGATACGATTGAAGAGGCAAGAGCTGTGATTGTTGCGTAAGTAAAATATTTTTGAAAAATGTAGGATCATTCGAAGTGGATTGTGTATAACGAAAAAATGACCAATTGATACACTTTAATAGTTGATAGTTGAACTTTAAAGAATTGAATTTTCGTACCATATCTTTGATTATCATCTCGATATCATTCGAATTAGTATCACCTTGTTTACCAAGTAGTTCGGAAACCCATTGACAAATAGGTCGATTATTTTCGAAACGTGGTAACCATATACACATGTTCAATATACGAGCAGCATCAATAGAAACAAAAGAATTCAATTCATCTTCAACTGATGAATCAACCATCGATTCAATATCACTGAGATATTGTAAACTTGGTGGCAACTGATTCATTAGACGCCACAAAGTGCCGAATGTATAATCCATAGCACAAAGACCAAACAAGCCAAATTGCGGATAACGTAACACCATCGGATTTCCATCTTCATTTTGATGATCACTCTGATGGCTTTGACGTGAATCAAAATCATATTGATATCCAAGAAATCGCCACAGATTTAATAAAGAATTGTAAAATTGGTCATAAGAAAGTGATTGAAATCCAGCAAGCATAAAATTACAGGCAATACCATCAAGTTTTGGTTTGAAATTTCGCAGTGATGAACATTTCGGTGTCGTTATGGTAACATCCATTAGGTGATAGAATCGAGGATGTATGATGAAATCGAATACATTCAAATTGTTTAGATTATCCACCGTTGTCTTTAACGAGGATAAAGACGGATTTCGATAATCTGAAATCAAATGGCTGAAATAATTTAGATCCAATTTTTTATCAGCAAAAAATTTTATGTTTCTAAATGAATCTGGACATTTTTGTAATTTTTCCAATTTAACTTTGATAAAATCTTCTTTTGATTTTGGTGGCATACGAATCGAACCTGTTTGATCATTATTGAGGTTGACATTTAATAAGTTGTGACTAATCTGTTCAAAAAGATAGGCCGGTGTATCGTATAGATTTTTACACATATATTCAAATAGATGTAAAATACGGCCAATGTATAGAATCTGTGCAGCAGATATTGAACATTTATTAGCAGATAATTTAATCGATATTTCATTCAGTGCTAATCCAACCAATGAAAATACATGTTTTCGTTGAAGCAATTTAAGATTGTGAAACAAAAACAACATCAGTTGAGCATGTTCAACATTTAAATCTTCTTGGAAATCAGGACATTCGCGATTGAAAAATGCTACTTCGCCTTTGAAGGAAAGAGCTGATTGTTTAAGTTTGTTGATAAAACCTCGCCATATTTGAATGGTTGTGGAATTAAAATCACATTTTATATCTTCTTGTTCTTTATGCTGTCGTAACAATATGATTTGTGCCAAAATAGCCAAACTGCGTACACCATGATGTAATGGCCATGAACAATCCGATTCGAGACTTGGTTTAAAACCAAGATAGGCAAGCAAAGAATTTTGTTGTTCATCAGAAAGTATCTGTACGGCGACTAAATTATGCATCAATGATGTTAATGAAGTGGAAAATCGATAAAATGTTCGTGATGACAAAGGCGATAGTGTTTGAACATTATCCATTTCAGAATCTAAATCTTGAATAACATGGGCTAATACAATCAATTGAGCATCGGTAAGCATCTGTTTAAAATAAGATCTTAGTGCATCAATCGTCGAGCATATAAAATAATAGTTAAGATGACCCAAAATCGATATGACTAGTTCATAATGACTATCGATATCACGTTCAAGCATTGTCTTCAAATCCGATGTTTGTTTTGATATTTGTACTTTATTTTCACTGCTAACATTGAATTGTTCGTTAAATGTTTCAAAAAATGAATGTTGCATATGTACATCATCTTCAAAAACTTCATCGTCATCTTTGCTATTGGTTGAACGATTATTTTGTTGGTGCTGTTCAATGAATTTTCTTACAATCGATGTGAATTCATCCTCTTGTACATCTTGTTCATTTCTTGAACTAGCATTCGATTCGAGTGTCAATTTACCAAGTGAATGACGTAATAATGTTGCACGACGATAACCGGCAGATAAATAGCTGAATAGCAAATGAATGAGATTCAAATTACTTGATACAATCATATCAATTCTTTGCCAGGCAGAATAATGACCAAATTTGTTATATTTGAATATAGCATTCATCGTACGAATATTTCCCGATGATGTGGTGGTCATGGAATTCGATGTTGGTATCGATGTACGAGATGAACTTGGACTCAATTCGGCCGGTGTTGTCGCAGGTGTTGTAGTGACACTACCCATAGTTGATGGACATGGTTGAACATTGAAGGAGAATTTTTTGAAAAAATTAAGCTCATGAATATTTTTATGACCACTGGAATCATCAACATCATCCAATTGTTCTTCAAGCATATTGTTAGTTTGATCGCCAAATTCAAGATGAAGATCATTCAATAAAAGTGACATCAATTTTAATGCATGCTTAGCCAACGGTATGCAAAGGAAACTATAACCTTGTTGACGTTTATTCGATGCAGTAGGTTTTGTATTCAAAATCATTTGTAAACCGGTAAAGAGTAGCCAAGCGGTGAACATATGAGCATTCTGGCTAATTTGTCCGGCTACACGATTTGAATGGCGAAAAATATCAAAAACTTTATCGTATAATGATAAACTTTTCTCGATGATATCAAATGTCAAGCGTTCAGATCGAGTTAATTCGGAAGGATCAGCCAAAGAAATAGTAGCTACTGATAATAATTGCGATTGATCAATTTGATTCGCATAGGAAATTAATGAAAGACAAGCCATTAAAGCAGCTTGAACAAGTACTATCATTTTCGATATACGATCACAGCTTAACGGTTCCAGAAGATGATCCAACATGAATATATTATCAACTAGTTCAATATCGGCAACTAAACAATCACAGATCAGATCAAAATGTGCACCATCCAAACGATGTAGACGAAGATTAGCACCCTCTTCAATGGCCAATAAATGTAATAGATACGGACGTAACAATGTATAATTATTGATCAGATTTAATATTGAAGTTGAACCACCAATATATTGAAAATACATTTGATTATGGCTAATCAGATAAGAACGTATCTGTTGTACGGATTGATGTTTTGTGGTTGAAAAAACAGAATTTAAATTTGATTGTTTTGAAAATGATTCATTAGTAGCAGCTGATGATAATAATGTTGGCGTAATAATTGTAGCAGCAGCAGTAGCAGCAGAAGTTGTAATCGATGCTTTTTGCACGGGTGTTTGTTGGTTCAATGAAATTGATGAAGAAATGTTGGCCGCATCGATCGATTGATTCGCAGCAGTGTTTGAAAAAATAAACGGTGTCAATAGTTGATCGAAAAATTCTTCCTTAGAATTTCGTTCTAACAGGCTTTGTGTCAATCGTATGCGTTTGACAGATGATGATTGAATAATATCAGTGGTTGAAGGCGATGAGGTTTCCGAATCCACATTCATAACAGATGAATGTAGTCGCAATGTATCAGGCATCGATTTCATACGTAACATTCGACACAATGATATTAGATCATGTTGAGTTAGAACATTATTTTTTGATGCCTTTTCAAGATGATTATCATCCAATAACATAAAGTTCAAAAATCGAATCAAACGATATTTGAGAAAATAACGATAATACTCATCGGTGTCAGCATTCAATTTCTCAATATTTCTGATTTGCTGTAGATATTGTACATTGAATTCAATATAATTATTTTCATCGTCGTTATAGAGAGAAATTTCATTCAATGAAAATTGCAAGATGTAGACCAATATTTCTGATACTATCGATAAATAGGTACGTGAAACTTTTTTCACAATATGGGAATAAAGGACAAAGATAGAAAAAAAAATGAAAAGGTTAAGGGTCATTACTTAGATTTCCTGAAAATTGTCCTGAACTTACTAAGATGAGTTTCGGTAAGAAGTACATGTCCGCATAAGGTCATCAAAGGCATTAGATATAGGCGTTCACTTGTTGCAAAATGAGTCATGTTTTTTTTGCTGGGTAATGATATCAAAATGATGCAATCAAATAAATGTAATCCAAAAAAGAAAGAAAATAATATCTCAATCAACTTACCACAATTCCATTGTTTTAATTAATGATTCCATATCTTGACGAGATATGGGCGGATTTGTTTGTTGTATGGCACCGGTATTTAAACCTTTGACACCTATACCACCGGAAGAAGTTGTTGATGAAGATGCATTTTCCAAGAATGTTGTCCATGATTGTGGCTGTGATGATTGCTCAACATCAGTTTGGACAATATTCGTTGACGATATATCATCAATAAATGCTTTTATTTGATCGGAATCAAATGTTGAGTGTTGTTGTCGTTGGTCATTATTGACACTATCATTTTCGGCTTTTTGTTGATTTAAACATGTCAAATAATGACCGGTAAAAAAATCAATTAATTGTTTTAGACGTTCTTTTGTTTCATCCATTTTATATGATTTTCATCATAAATGGATATTAATGAATCATAAATGTTGTTGTCAATTTGCACACATCAAGAATATAATTTATTTTCACTCACAACACGGATGAATGTAGGTTTCAAAGCAGACAAAATCTTTGTTTTAAAAAAATGCGTCGTATGGATAAAATTCTCTGTTATAAACTTGCCTAACTATCAAAACGAAAACACAAACACAAATACACAAAAGATCTTACATAAATTTTTTCCAAATTGATAAAGCCAGAAGACAGAAAAAAACAAAAACAAAATGAAAAGAAAATCCACTTTATTAAACGAAGTTGTGTTCGATACAAATAAAATGCAAATAAATGAAATGAAAAAAAATGTCTTTGAACGATATGATGTTGATGATATTGATATTTTGATGCAGATCAAAAAAAAACTACTAAAACTCAAATATCACCATCTACAACAACTATAGCAACAAACGAATCAAACATTGATGATGATGCCGCTCTTGTCGATGTTGAGGGATTTTTTTTTGTTTGTTTGAAATTTTCTAAAAATAAATGAAACAAATGATGAAGTTATACTGGCAAAGAATGAAAACTGAAATGAAATGTCAACCAATTATGTGAATCGAGAACAAACACACACACACACAGGGATCAAACATGAAATTCTAAATTGGAATAATTTTTTTTTGTTCAATTCGACGGCGTGTTTTTTTTTGATGATAATGATTGACAAACACCTATAACTATCACCTCTTTCCTTTCAATGATGATAATGAATTTGAAGAATCGGAATTTTCTCGAAATCAAATTTATGAATTTATTAGACACTTCTAAATGATGAAATCAAATGAGTAAAACTTGGAATATTTAGATATATCTTAAGAATGGGAATGATTCGTGGATATTCATTTGATAGTCGTACAACCATACCACATAGCTTAATTTTATTGCTGCTACTACAGCTCCCCCGAATCTATTCAGATCTAAGTGGATTCCAAACTTTTTTTTTCTCAGTGATAGCGAGCCAAAAAGTTCGAAATTATTACTATAGTATAACCTAACCTCATCCAATTGTAATTGCTTAGATGTGACTTGAGTGAAATATGTTATGAACCTAACCTCATTCAACTGTGATGGCTTGAATTAGCAAGCAAAAGTTGAACATCACTGATACAATTAATGCCGATAATTGATTAACAAATATTTTCACTGATTGCTCGCCGCAGACTTTCCCTCCGTTATGTCATCTATGAGTATATGGTTAGCTTGTTTTAAAAGCCTGACGTGTAAACTTTAATCGTGTGTTGTCGAATTTTTTATTAATTTTTGCCGACAATATTCATTAATTTGTTTTTATTTTTTAAATTCTCTGACTAACTGTTCGAATTCGAGATTTTATTTGTTAATCAATAAATATAGTTATGGGCGGATCCCAATCTACTGAAATTCCCGGTGGTGGTACTGAAGGTTATCATGTTTTAAAGGTAAAAAATTTTTTCGTTTTGATTGTTTTTTTTAAATTAACATTTTGATTTGTGCCAAATAGGTACAAGATGATTCCCCTGGTTCCAAAGCTGGTTTAGAACCATATTTCGATTATATTATTGTAGCCGGCAATACTCGACTAGTAAGTTTTGAATGAATTATGGCTAGTTTATAAATTGAATATTGTTTTGGTTTAAAATCATTTTATTTAGAATCAAATGAATGATGATTTGAAAGATATATTGAAATCACATGTGGATAAATCACTTCGTTTGTTAGTATATAATTCAAAATATCAGAATGTACGTCAGGTTGATATTGTTCCTACTAATAATTGGAATGGACAAGGATTATTGGGTGTAAGCATACGTTTCGCATCATTTGAAAATGCTACTGAAAATGTATGGCATGTGTTGGATGTTGCTCCTAATTCACCGGCTGATATTGCCGGATTGAAATCTCATCGAGATTATATTATTGGTGCTGATTCATTACTACAGGATGTAATTATTCTTTAATTTTTTGTGTTTTATTTTCAATTTTTAAATTTTTTTTAATTCAAATAGAATGATGATATATTTAATTTGATACAAACATATGAAGGTAAACCATTGAAATTGTTTGTATATAATGTTGATACAGATTCTTGTCGTGAGGTTACCATTGTGCCTAATTCGTAAGTATTTCAAAACACAAAAAAATGGATTTTTTGAAATCATTTATCATTTTAAAAAAAATTAAGTAATTGGGGAGGTTCGGGTCTTCTTGGCTGTGACATTGGCTATGGTTATTTGCATCGAATTCCACAGCCAAAATCTGATGATCAAGAATCCTCTTCTTTATTGTCAAATGTTACTTCAGGGGCAACAATCATTGCTTCAAACGTACCTTCAAAACCAACCATTATGGGTGATACGGGTGGTCAAATCGAACAACGCAAACCGCCATCGGATATGAATCAACTTTGGACTAAACCGTTGACTGAAATATCAAAGCAAGAACCACTGCCGGTGTCCACGTCATCGATGCCATTATCGTCAAGCACAACGGATATTAAAGATGAACAAAAACGTCAACTGCCACATTTGGGACCAACAGTAGTAACACCAGCTTCAACGATTCCATCTGCCGTATCTTCATCCTTGACTACTATGGATAAACCGATTACATCAGCTTCTACGATTAATTCAACAGCGGCTCCATTATTGTCCAAAAATCTATATCAACATCATACGGTCAATCCAGCCTGGACTGTCGCAGCAACTTCGTATTTTACACCTGCTCCATCCTATAATAACAGCTTCAATCCGGTTTCATCCTCATCAGTTATTCCGCCCTATTCAACGTCATCATCATCCTCATCATCATTTGTCAACACTGGACTGTCGCAGCAATTCGGACAATCATTGAGTTCTAATAGTCCGGCACCGCCACCATCAATACCCAGTTCAACAATGATGTCGACCGCTCTTATTCAACCTCCATTTGTTTCTAGCTACTCATCGTCCACTTTTTCATCATCATCGATGCCTTTTGCTTCCGCTGGACAAATCCAACCGCCACCAATGTTTACAATGCCTTCACCGTCGGTTATGACACCACATAGCTCATCATCTGCATCGACAACGTCTTTTCAACCTTATAAACCAACATTTCCAGGTGGTGCCACTTATCCTCCCTCTCTTCCTCCATTAACCTCTTCATCTGGTGGTCATTATGGATCACCACCTCCACTGGTGATGCCACCACCCATATCGAATTCGAATATAACATTGTTTAATCCGACCACATCGAATACATTATCTACACCTTCAGCTCCTCCGATGACATCTGCAGCAATTGAATCAACATCGGCAACACCAATGATGATGATGTCGACACCGCCATCGCAATAAATAATAGATAGGATGCAATCTAATTCTGAATTCTTGGCATTTTTTATTTTATTTTTTCAATTTTATTAAACCAACAAAATAATTATTATAATTGAATAAAATATGGTTACCAACAATCAAACACTATGTCCTATAAGTTGTAGGAACGTTTCGTTTTTGGTGGATAATTCCAATTTTTTTTCTGGTTAAATTTCGCGATTTTTTCTATTTGCTTGTTTGTTTTCTATTTCTATTATAACTTTGAATAAAAAATGGGTTGTGCAACATCAAGTAAGATTCGTTGAGTGTGCAATCATTTGTTTTTTAAATTGCAAATTTTTTTCTCCAATTTAGAAAATATTGAACCCGTTGGTGGTCGAACAATTGAAGGTTCCAATAAAATAAAGAAACATAAACCAGAAGGCGAAAAAAGTGCGAGTGATAAAAAAAGCGAAAAAAACAGTGCTAAAACCAGTGCTAAAACCAATGCTAAAGCCAATGTTATTGCCAATGTTAATACCAATGTTAATACCAATGTCAAAACCACTGATATTGCTGCTAAATCGGGAACACAAATTGCAAAAACGGTTCCCAACATTATTCCAGTGGAAGAAGTGAAAAAAATGGAGATTACACCACAGTCTAAAAGTAGCTCAACATCTTTATCGGGTCCTCATAGTTCATCAGCAACCTCAGCATTTTCCGATGTAACATCATCCGTTGCAAATTCATCAAATGTTGGAAGTTCAATGGGCGGTGGTCCATCCGCTGGTGCAAGTGATACGGCGATTGGTAGTAAAATGAGTAGCCAAGTGTCTGGTCAAATTTCCAGCTTTGCTGGAAGTAATGCTTCAACCACTGGTAATGCTCCGCCAAGTTCTGTCGGAAATGCTAATACTTCTACTGTTTGTTCAGAAGTGAGTGCATCTAGTAATATAACAAGTGAATTAAGTGGTGCAAATAGTCGTGCATCAAATGTAGCAAGCCAAGCAGCTAAAAAGACTAAAGTTAGTGAAATCAAAAGTGGTTTTGCATCGGAAGCTGTAAGTTCAGCAGCATCCGCAGCAGGAGGATCACAAACTATATCATCCGCATTTTCGTCACAGTCAAAAGTAGGAACAAAACAAAAACGGACTACTTCGAAAGCTTCGGTGGATAAAAAGAGCAAAAAATAGATTGATGAAATTAAATTATTGATTTTTATTTTTGTTTATTTTTATTTTTGAAAAAAATTCGTAAAAGAACTTTTCTTAAAAAAAGTTGTTCAAATTAGAGTTTTATAAATGTTTATAAATTTTAATTCAGTGCTGTGTGAGTGTTTTTTAAAAGGAAAGAGAAATGTCGTCCGATCAAATGAAATCTATTGCCAATGAGATACAAAGTTTGTATCAAAAAAGTGTAGTGGAAATACCTCGTTTACTAAAACAAGATCACATAGATAGAACTAAAAAATTTTTCTTTGAATTTTGTCCAAATAAAATGTTGAAAATCATCAAAGAATTTATGCCAATTTATACGATTGAAAACTTGAGTAAAACGGCAAGTTGTGTGGATAAATTTCTTTGTTCTTTGCCAAAGTTATCGACCAAAGAAGATGTCGAAAACTATGAAGATTTATATCGTAATGATTTCAATAAATATTTTGCAGCTGGAAATGATCCTATTCTTCTTCCAACGGGTCCAGTAAAATCATCAGATGAATTTATTCGATTACATCGTCAATTATTGGATGAAATTAATGAATTTTTGTTGCAATGTTTAGAAATTCGATTCATATTCATTTTATTGCGTCCACCATATGGTAAAACAAAAAATTTCACCAATAAAGTTGCAGACATAATGAGCGAAACAGTTGATGAAGTTATCAATAGTCTTCATCGACAGCAATCATTTTTGTTGTCAGTGTATGAACAACGAGCTGAACAAATGGCCCGTGTAACAATGTTGCCGCAGATGGAAGATGTACGATTAACATTAAAAAATGGCGAACAATGTTGTTGGATAAATTTTCAAAGATTTGTTTGCCAAATTCAACAATACTATGGCACACTTTATCAATTGGCCATAAAAAATCAAACGAGTATGAATGATATTTTTAAACAGGCATTAGTCCATGCACAATATGATCAATAATGATAATGATAAGATTTTTTTTTTAATTAATGATAAATATTTATGAAATTAAATTTGCAAATTTGTTTTTATCGACTAACAAAAAAAAAGTTCATATGTTAATAATATTCAAAATATAACAAACAAAATAACAATTACGAATGAATAGACAATTTTAATTAGGTTGAAATTAACCAACTAAATATGGATAAATAAGGCTAATATTGATACCAATCAGAATTCCAAGCAAAATAGTCAATGCTGCCATTTGTCCGGAAATTGTTGCCAAATGTGATGGAACACATTTTGGCGCATACATCATACAAAGACTAGAAAAATATCCTGATGATACAGCCATTGTAATAGATCCAATAATATACATCCAGTCATGATCAAAAATGACTGGTAATGAACGATGTAATCCATCACCCGGATAATAATTACAATATAAAAAGAATGGTATGAATAATAAACGAATTAAACTGAATATAATTAAATGACGTGGTCCAGGCCATTGAATATATTGAGCTATTAGATTACCCATAGTGGCAAATAGATTGAATGATAGGAAACAAAAAACAGGTGAAAAATAGACATGTGATATGATATTATCTTTTGGAACGATTCTTGCGTGAACAGTTGGAAATAATGATAATGAGACTACGTAGATGAGAAGAATGTTAATTAATAACATCCAAATGGATCTTAATACTTGTAGATATTGTTGCATTTTTGATTCGATTAAAGGTTGTTTATCATGTGATGATTTTCCATTATACGATACGGAACATTCTAATGCTCGACCTAAATGTGGACAATTGTTGTTACTCGTTTCTGAATGGCCTTTTTCGAAACAACTTGGACAGGCATTGATACTTTTTATCAAATTGAGATTTGAATTCATCATTGATGGAATGGCATAAAATCGATAAAATTCCTAACAACAATCAAATCATTATGAAATTCAAATATAATTTCAACTTTTAACTTACATTTTTATTTACAAAAAATTGCCCGATTAGACAAATGAATAGAATGATGATGGCACAAGAGAAAAAGATCAAAGCCTCAACATTTTCTTTAGGTGATAATGCTATAGATATGATCATTAATATGGCAGCTATGGTACCACTGACATTCATTCCCATCGTAACAGAATTTGTATATTTCATTGGAAAACGTGCGGCAAGACCATATACACAACCTTGATAAATACCGTTGGCTAGGTTTATGGCAACAGCGGACATCATTGTTAACCAGAAAAAAATCGATGGCCAACTGCTTGAATCAATAATGGCCATTGCTATGATAAATATGAACACCAAGATTTGTGCAACTAATGAATATGTGATTCGATGGGCAAGATTTCCAACTCCACTATAAAATGTGAAAAATTGAAAATCTAAAATTCTAAAAACAAACAACACCATTGATAATATTTACTGTGCACCGATGAACATGTTGATTATTTGTAACAAAATATTTGGCGCTTTACTTGCTATACCAAGATAGGATAGAAACGAATTACGATAATTATCAACCGCTGGTGTTGAATCAGTGACATTCAATTTATATGAGACAAAATATTTATCAGCATTGATCAACATGTTCCATGGTAATAATGTTCCAATACCATTGATGAAAAATATGATGAATATTAACTTCAATCTAATATTATGATGAAAATTGAAATTAGGAATTTGTCAATCATTAATATTTGAAAAATACCTATCATTTGGAACATTCGCCATAATTTCCGATGATCGAACCATTGTCATTCAATTCTTGATTAACAGAATCCACCAAAAAAAAAAATTCTTTTTGACTGCGACCAATTTCTATGAAAATGAATGAAAGCATAAGGAAACGATAAGTATAAAAACAGACAGTTACACCATTGCCATAATGATAGGAGGAGATAAGGGTTGTCAATATTTATTTTTCATATTCAAAACAATGATTATTTTAAAAAATTAATTTTTGTTGAAAAAAATGAACATACATACACGAACACCCACAAAAGAAAATGAAAGTAAAAACCGGACCAAACTGCTAAGGAATCTAGTTTATTTCGGATGTATTTTCAATCAGAAAAGTCAGTCAGCATAAGCACAATTCGATATGATTAGTTCTTGATCGAGGTTGATATATAAATTAGTTCAACTAAATAAGCGAATTTTCTTCGATTATCATGGAGAAAAAGAATGACACAGGCAAAATATTGATAATGGTCGATGTCGTTGTCCTTGTTATTAATATTGGAATGTGTTAAAGAGGTACAATAATCATTTTAAGGTACAATAATCATTTTAACCAAACACACAAAGACCAAATGATTGGATTATATTTTATTGATTATGTGATAAAAAATAAAAATTTTCAACCGTTTTTAAATAATCTTAAGATCATCGAATCGTTTGAGTGTCATTTTGTTACGGCACTTCAATTTGTTGTTGTTTTTTTGATATTTAATCAGGAAATTTTTTTTTTGTAAGACAAAAGAAGGAATATGAGATTGTGTAAGTATGTGTGGTGTTCATCATGATTAGAATTTTATTATCACCATTTAAGCTATGACCATTTCTATTTTGTAAATTGAAATACAATTACAAAGATCCGCATTACTTCATCGAAAAAAAAAATTGTCGGTGAAATAAATAATTATTGTTGTTGTGTGTAAAATAAATATTTTTCTTTTTGTTAGTTTTTAATTATTATTGTTTTCTTTTTTTTTGATGAGTGTTTAAGTGTGTCTAGGATCTTGAACATCGCAATATTATATTAACAAACATTTTTTTTTTTTGTTTGTAATAATAGATATTTTTCTTTCAAAGAAATTCATTTCACATTTTGATTTTGTTGTTGTTTTAACAAATAAACTTTATTTGTTTTTCGGCAATCGCATTTCAATTTGTTAAATTTTTAAATTTTTGAAAAATTATTTCCGATGATAGTGAACACGCCGGATTGCTAACATGACACGCATACACATTTTTTTAAGTATCAATTTGACATATAATGACAGACGTTAGAAAAAAAAATATTATATAGATAAATTAATATCAAGTGATTTGATTAGAAAAAATGATGATAACATAGGCAACGAATGTAAAAAAGAAATTGATACTGTTATCAAATATGTTAATTTCTTTCGACGTAGCAATTTATTGTTTGATCAATTGATTTTTAGCACAAATTAAAATTCCTTAAATTTCATGATGATTAAAATTAATTCCACAATTTTTATGATCTTATTGATCGTAGGATTATCGAATGGTTTTTTACGAAATAATCTTTATCCATCAACTGCACCGGCTAATCTATTTTTACAATCAATAGAATCAAAACCATTCACAGAGAAAAAAGTGATTGGCGTGTACTCACCCGATGCCGCAATAACGCCTGTT
>ERZ500997.72-NODE-72-length-29363-cov-9.051795_pt1 | contig 29363 bp, 16 predicted proteins | sample MGYA00248826_ERZ500997 | MGnify/ENA primary metagenome ERZ500997 (study PRJEB25958, sample SAMN03398524) | human skin metagenome | study: EMG produced TPA metagenomics assembly of the Human Skin Microbiome Metagenome (human skin metagenome) data set.
TTTTTAGCCTATGGCGATTTTTGGGTTGTGGCTATTTTTGGGCTGTGGCTATTTTTATTTTTGGCTATATTCGGTGCGACCCGAAAAATCTGGTTTTTTCTCTTCGCTTAAAGTCTGCTTTGTTGAGTTTAGTTTGGCAAAAGTTGCATTAGAAATTAACAAACAAACAAAAAACTAATAATGATAATGAAATGTTGCAATTAGGAATGTAGAGAGAAATAAAAAACACTAGTTCCAATTGAAACACAAAACAAAAGGAACCAAATCATCAAACAAAGAAAGAAGGAAAGAGGTAGCCCAAGCTAATTATTTTTTTAATTTTACTATTTCTTCTCGGTAGGCCAAACATCAACCGAGAATAAAATGTTGATGATGATTCGTGTTGGCGAATTAATTAGAACAGGCAAAGTTGTTTGTTTGGATGGATGAATGGATAAAAGATTTGTTTCTTTCAACTATTCCTTTACCTAGCTTGGTGGAAAACAGAAAATTTTGAAAAAAGGGTGACCACTTCACTGAAAAACGGGTTGATGGAGAAAGAATGAAGAAAATTGGCCAGAACAGAGAAACGACGACGGCTTTAATTGGTAACGAACCAAAATAAAAAATAAAATGAAAAAAGAAAGGGAAAAAGGAAAGGAATTTACTCGATTCACTTCACTTCATTTCATTTCTGCTTTTTGTTTGTTAGTTTGGCGAAAAATAAAATTCATTTCACCAATTGAATAATTCATTCTATTCAACAAACAAACTCTTATCAATTCAAATTCAGTGTTTGTTTGTTTGTGTGTGTAATCGTGTGTCATGAGCTGCAAAACTAAAAACTAAATTCTTTCTTTCTTTCTTTCTTTTTGTTTGTCTGTTTAATAGCAATGGATGCAATGCATCATCACTATCAAATGCTCAATACAAACACACACACGGATGAAAGATATTCGTTTGTCTTAATTAGGTTTGGTTATGATAAATTTGCATTTTTTCGGATGATGATGATAAATGTCCAGTGTGTGTGTTTGGTCCTGGTATTTATTCGAAATTATACCCGAACCAATCCTACCAAATACGAATTCTGGTTCTTATCAAATGGAATTATTATTATTATTTTTGTTTGTTTGGTTGTGAATCGGCATTTTTTCATAGCCAAAAACCTTAAACTAAATTGAAACAATGAAAAAAGAAAAAGGGCCAATCATAATCACAATCAATATGTAGATCATGCAGGTGGTTCGTTCACATCCGAAAAAGAAAATGACAACATCAAGATATCAATATTGTTTGTGTATGTGGCACACTTTGAACACGAGCCAGCCACATACGCAACAATCCCACAATCTAGGTCAGACAAATTCAATAATCTTATTTTTGGTAAAGCAAAAAAAATGGAAAATTTTTCAAATATTTCTCCGTTACCCGTGGATGTATGAGCCAGCTGAACTTTGTCCTGTCTTGGATCATATCGACCCAATAGTTTTTTGGCCCAATTTTCTATTCGATTGATGAAAACATGAATGTGGATACCGTTATTTAGATGTTTGTTTGGCTTTGATTATGTTCAATAGGGTCATCATCTTTGAGAGAGTGAATTAAAAGGGAATAAGATTTGGATTCAAAGTCCAACTCCGACAACAACGAAATCATAACCATGGTTTTGTTTGTTTGATTATAAGTGACCCAATTGGGTGAAAACAGCTGCTGCAGCACACATCTTAATTGATGATGACAATAATGCTTGTATCAAAAGGGATAAGATCTGGTACTAGTCTAGTTTGATCCAAAAGATTTATGGCCAACCAATTTACAACTGGGTACATGCAAACAACAACTGGTCAACAAGGGGCTCACCTTTTGTTGTGTGAATAATGAATAGAATAGATTTCCATTCGACCAACTCAATTTTACATAACCAATAATAATTTATTGGAGCCAATTATTCAACTCTTTTTCCACAATACTTTTGTTGTTGTTTAAACATTGAATTGGTGGTCAAAATAGACAATTAATTTTAATATGCCTCACAACCGAATAGAGCAGGTCAGCAGGTCATTTCAGGTATCGATCCAATCTACCAATCAATCGATCGATCGAATGTGAACAGCTCGCGTGCCACCATTATCGTTATCGTCGTCGTTGAAAGCCAGATTGGGCAAAAGGTCAAAGGCATTGGGCATTTGGCTTTAGCTAAATCAAAAGGTGATCGTTTACCATCGATGAAAGCGAAAATTTGGCGACAAAAAGATCCGATAGTGAAAAAACCCAGCAAGCAAGCTGCGCTTTCTGCACATGATGATGATGATCGATCCAATGACATTATAATAATGTTTTAATTGTGTTGGTTCCATTTGCAACATAAAGACCGGTGTTGTTAGAAAAATGATGCAGTGCATTAACCTTTTTTCAAAATGAAAATCAAACAATCAAACCATAATGGACCATCCAAAAATAAAAAATCATCATTGATTATGATGGTCAACCACAACAACTCTTTTCTTTTGTGTGTGTGAAAAAACCAGTGACCAATGTTTATGATGAATGGCTATTTTTGCAAAACGGTTACTTTTTGTCAAATGAAATGTGCGTGTGTGTGGCTGACATCTTAAAGAAAATGCATTCAATACAATTTGAACACCTGAATAACCTTTTCACCAATTCTCAATTCAACATATGACAACCAGCCAGCCAGCCATCATCATTATTGAAAGTTCAAGGCTTTTTCAGGCTAAGAAAATGAAAAGAAAGAAAGAAATCGATTGGCCGATTGACCATTGGTCAACCAAATTACAAGCTCTTTAAGCAAGTTAGTTATTTGGAAACAATTACCCAGTTTACAACAAAAAAAGAATGACAATTGACTGTGTGTACTTTTCTTTTTTTGACCACTTTTACTTTCTCCTTCTCCGAACGTCTTTTGTCAGTCGGTTGTGGTCAGTTACAGTCAACATTTACAATGTCTCAATTGCAATGGATCATCTGCCTGGTTTTATTTTGTTTTGTTTGGTTTTTTCTAAAATGCACCTTTTTGTCAAGTTGGAAACATTTTGTTGCAACAAAATTGATCCTTTTGATTTGAAAATTATTAATCCTTTCTGGTGAAGTATTTCAGAAGCCAGTCAATCGAAAAATGAATTAACAAATGACCACACATATAACGGGAACAGATTTTGTTGTTTTGGTTGACCATCTTCAATTATTGATTGATTCATCAATAGACAAACACAGATGAGTTTTCGCTTTTGTGGCTTCAAGCAATGCATTGCAATGCAATTCCAGTATAAACAAACAAACAAATATTTAGTGTAAAAAGAGTTAAAAACTTTCAACAAACAAACAACATTAATTATGAATGATGGTGCATACATGCATTATTGATGATCATCAACATCATCAAATCATTCGCCAATCAATACAGAATGCTTTATGCTGAAATGTTATCATCATCATCATTTAGACAATAATCATTATCATCATCATTAATCCAACATTGAGAAATAAAATTGAAATAAATCACATTCAGCATCAATGATTAAAAAAGTCACGAAAGTTTCCAGCATGATGATAACTGTGAAGGCCAGCATCGGATAAATCGGTTGATAAGATGCATCAACGAAAAACGAAAACCATCTGCTTAGTTAAGCAAGCAGGAAAAAAGCGAAAGTATCAAATGTAACAATAAAGAGAGAATATTGATCGAAAAAGAATCATATTATTTTTTTAGAGGTAGATTAGGCCCTTATATCACAGAAGTTATTGAGTTGAAGCAAAAAACAGATTGGATTCGTTTGAACTGAATGATGATAATGTGGGCAGATGAATGTATGGTGCATTATTCATATGATTTTCTGTTATTTTCTGATTTCTGAGCATCAATTTGAAAGTGAAGCACGATTTTTTATCATCCAATATTATCATCATCATCTGCCGCATCCATTTTCGAAAGTGAGAATTAAATCAATCAAATGATCGATGGTGGTTTCTTGTTTAATATTTTTACTAATCTCATCCGGACCAAAAAATCGGATGTTTGGAAAAGTCATTTGGTTTTGGTTACTTGAATCATTATTATAGAATCATTGACCTTGTTTACCTGGTGGTTTGAAAAAAGGCAAACGACCTAGGTATACCAACCTTATAAGTATGATGACGTCTTTATAAAATGGACAAAAATATTATTATTATTCAGCTGCCATTCAGCATTGTTAGATATTGGATCAATGAGGCATGCCAAAACACATACAACGACACTCAATATCCGAAGCTTGTTTGATTAACTAACTGAATCGACCTTGGTCATTGTTTGTTGTTTTTTCGAATGGTTTTTTCTTTTTTATTTTTAGATCGAATGGTAAAGGAAAATGACCTCGGATCATTTTCAATTTCGGATTCGGGCTGATAAAAAATAAAGACTTTTATTTAGTTGTTCGGATGACATCCAAGGTCGACTACCATAACCATAACGATAACAACAACAAGTAGGCACGCGTTTCAGGCATCGAACCCGAGGAGCAGGTCATTGGGTTGCTAGGTCGGTCGGTCGGATGCCATACATAATATAATGATAACAATGCTGGACATACACTATATACCCTCAAATAAATGAATGTTTCCATTGAATTAAAAAAAACACAATTTTAAGATGATGATGATGATGATCTTTCATACGACACACGAGATACGCGTGTTTCGGACATCTTCTCTTTGTTGTTGTTGTGCAGCTGCAGGTAAATCTTTCCGCGCGTAACATGATAACTGTTGATGATGATAATCTTAATGCCACGGCCACTGGAATGACCATCATAGGTGAATGAAACCAAGGTCGAATCCAAATCAATCATAAATGATTTTCACAATGTCCTTTCTTTCGGTTTTGAGGATGCCGTTTTTTTGTTTATTTCTGACCACGATGTGTGTGTGTTTGGGCAGTGAATCCGGTCCGGTAAACAACAACAAGGTTCTATTTTTGTCAGCTGCATTGTTTTGTTGTTGTTGTTGGATAATCGAAATGTGTTGACAAGTTTGCATCAATAGCCCATTGTTAAGGCTTTTTGGTTTTTTGGTTTGTCCGGTTTTGTTTGTGCCACTAGCTAGATAGAGATTGATGAAAAGAAAAGAAAAGATGCACACAAAAATACAATAGGTATCCAAAATCAATTGATTTTTTTTGTTGGGCGGAATTTCCTTTTGCCACACCTTGAGAACCTTGAGAATATATTTTTATCATTCAGATATGGACTTGAGATAAACTTGAATTTTTTTCAATAAATAACTTGGGTTGAAAATGAACTCTGTTATTTTTTTTTATTAGAATAACTTCCGAAATTGAACACAATTTTAAGAGAAATATCTTGAATTTCATTAATTAATCATTTTTTCAAAAACAGAAGCCACCACTATTGTCTTTGAATAAGAAGCTGCCAAAAATGGAGGGAAATATACTTTGAAATAGTTCCAGCTGATTGTCACTAGATGGCAACCTTCAACAATAAATGATAATCCTTTATTTTCAGTCGGTTTCGGTTTGATGATTATTCCATATCCTATATTCTATGGAGAAAAATAATCATCATCATCATTATCATTCGGGAAAGGAAATGATAAATGGAAAACACTGACTTGATGATAATATTGAAACAGCTAAATCAACAATAACAGCATTTATTCATTTGGAAAAAGCGCAAAGAATAATAATGATGATAATAATATTTGGGCGTCATTCAATTCAAAGCAGCAACAAGTTCATTGTTCGCATCTAAGAGTGAAGAACATCCTTCTGAATCGTGACACTCAAATAAAAAACCAGAAAAACTTTTAGTGGAGGCCACAAATTTTCTATTGAATCTTTCGAAATGGCAATTGTCATTTAAAAGGGCAGAGCTCCGAAAAAAACCAAATTATAATCTAATTATTTGTGTGTGTGTGTGGCGTCTTTGCCATTTATTTATAAATGTGGCGCCCAACATTGGTAACGCTTGAGATGCTAAAAAGTTTATTGACGGTAACAAACAAACAAAACAAACCCAAAACGGATATGACAAGATATTTCATTTTTCAATCAGTCACCAATTTGTTTGTTTGTGTTTGGATGATGGATATTTAAATTTAAAAAGATAGAGAGGTCATTGGCAATCGCTGACCTGATATCAAATAAAGATAATTCTTTTTTTCCTGGTTAAATCCCTTATTATTATTATTATTAGTATCATAACACCTTGGTTGACCTTTTCTTAAGAAAAACAGATTTCACTTTTATTTTATTTCTTTTCATCAAACATTTGGGTGAAAGTTCATCATAATTTTACTTCCTAGTTTGTTTGTTGTGGCAGATTGTTGTCGTCGACATCCATTCATCCAATCTAACATTTTGCCCTTTTTTGTACAACCAGCATCATGCAAAAGCTGCTGCTGCTGCTAAAGTAGATTCTTCAAACAAATGAAAAAACCAAACACCGTTACACGCGTCAGTTCTATTCTCCATTATCATCATTATTATTATTTGGATTTGGTAAAAGTAGTGAAAAGGTGTTCAAAGTATAATCATCATTCAGTTCAGTCCTTGTGTTTTGTTAGTCAGAGAGAGAGAGGTCAAACTTGCAAACTTTCAAACTCGGGGGCAAGACGTCGATGACCCAAGTTGAGAGAGACAGAAAGAGAAAGAGAAAGATGCACAGAACATACACGCGAACGAGATAAATGTGAAACCAAACTAAACGATAAACGCGGGCCACCGGTTTCACATCTTTGATATTGACAAAGAGCAACAAAGAAGCAGAGACCCTATTTGCAGCTGTTTCGACCAAGCATAGATGGATTTATTGGGAGAAATCCTAACTGAAAACTTTCACCTTTTCTTATATGATGATGGTGGTTGTTTTTTTGTTTTCTGTGCAGGGCTTTTCGCTTTTCTCTTTTCACCATCACCATTCAATTCAATTCAATTCGTTTTTGATGATTAGATTTTCGAGAGAAGAAACAAAACTTTCACTTTGAAAATGGAAAAACTCTAGGCTTTTTGGCTGGCACGAGATTGTCACGAGCCAAATGGAAATAGAAAGAGAAAGAGACCAGGCTTCTTCTTCTCTAATTGAGTATTGTGTATTTGGCTCTGGTTTGTCATTGTCCCCCTTCTTATACACGGTACAGTCTCCTTGGACACATCGAATGTCATATGTCATATGGTGTTTACCGTTATCGTTTACCGTTGCCGTTTGGTTGGTTAGTTAAGCGGCTCACAGATGCTTCATGTTTTTTTTCTTTCATGACCTAAACTCGCTGAAATCCCTGATAATAATAATTATTACCCATTCTTTTTCCGGGTTCTTAAAAATCAATTTTTTAACCCCAAATCCATTTTGAATCCTACCATATCATATCGAATCATGGATTCTAATAAAGGTGTGGTTCATCCATCCAAACCAAATCAAAAGTGTTCGAGTGTCTGGTCTAGTCATCATCCAGATCTAGGTGTGTCTACCCATGTCTAGATGACCGGACTGACCAGTCAGACAAACAGGGTAGACCACTCTGGTCAACAACATTGATGACATAATATCAATGTTTTTAAGGTTTTTTAATCATTTTCATAGCTGGCCATTTGACCAGATGTTTTATCGTTTTCTGTTTTGGCTGATAATGATGATGCTTTTTTTGTTTTAACCCGAAGATCGAATACTGCTTGGTATCAACTTGTACCACCAACCAATCAACATCATCCAAACCATATTGACATTTTGAATGTGGATTCTTCATGCATGCAGGTGGTTTTTGAACTCTCTTTGTTTGTCTCTGTGTTATGGTCAATATCGATGGATTGATTGATCAAAGTAAAGAATCATTATTGTTCATTCGTCTGAATCGAAACAAACAAAAAACAAAACATATATTCATGTTCAATATTAGTCTCACTCATTCAATTGATTCGAAAAATGAAATGAATGGATCAATTGCCGTATAATAGTGGTGTGGTTTGTTGTTCGTGCTGCACGTGCATAGATCGAGTGAGAGAGAGTCAATATTGTTTTCTTGCTACAGCATATACAGTAAGCAAGTTGACCTCTGTCCATTCATTGGTCATTCACAACATTAGACTGAATTGGGTGAATGAATTGAGTGAGACACGTGGCCACGATTCAGGTTTAATTATCGAACAATTTTCATTGTTTGTTCAGTCCAGTTGTTGAGCAAATGAATTGAATGAATGTAATTTATTTATTGAGTTAAGATGATGATGATGACGATATTCACCTTTTCCTAATAACAAACAGAAAGTAACGGAGCAATTATGTTTCGACTAATGACTTTTAGTTTGTTTGGTTTTGGTCATCTTAATTTGTTCGTTACCATCATTGATGAAAACGAAATTAGTTGTTTGATCAAATAAAAAACGTGCAGAAAAAGAAAGTGGAAAAAGTAATGATAATAATAATAATAACCATTCATATGTCTTAGTGTAACGGCAATTTCATTTTTGATTGTCAATTTTTTTTCGTTGAAGGATCGATACGTGCGGTTAACAGCATGGCTAGCTGGCTGGCCTGGTCGAGGACAGATGCTTTACGGTATTGCTTGCTTGGATGAATTTTTGGTTAAAAATGCGCGCGTGACATTTTCTACCTTCATAGGACATATATTCACGACAGATGTGATGCGTAGGAGGTTAGGTTATGTGTTTGTGCGTGTGAAGGTGACAAATATCTATTGTTATTTGCCGATTGATTGATTGATGTGTCCAGTGAAACGCGAAAATAAAAAAAATTTTGTTCCGAAAAAACAACATCACATCTCATTATGAATATCATTTTCATTATTGAATAGGATTGGCTAAGAAAAACTGAAACTAAACTAAGTGAATGGGCGCCACAATCTTAGGAGGAGCATAAAGATAAATAAGAAAAAGTGTTTCTATCTTTTACTGTAAGGAGGATGATAAGGAGCCATTCATATAAACACACAGACAGAAAGTAGTATTGGTTGTTTGGTTGGTTAGTTTTATATTACTTACACCAGCAACATCAAAATGTCTAAGGCGTCACACTAAGATGAGCATATACAACACGCAATACAGTAGTCTCTCTCTATATATCTCTGCTATATTTACAATTGTTAAGGTTTGGCTACCATCATCATCATTATTATTATAGTGCCATATTAATGGTGCCCTTTATTTTATTTTTACTATCTTAGTGTTATGTTTGCTGAATTGTGGATCCAGTTATGTTAATGGCAACATCTTATGTGTATGCATTCAGTGCACACACCACTATATATCTACTCTTAATGACATGTTCAGTATTACCAGCATCCTATCTTAGTGGCTCCCTTTCGTTTGTTTCCTTCCTTTTGAGAAATGACCATTTCTCAGCCAGATTTTTTTGTTGTTCGACGCATGTTTGAATATCTCCAAAAAAACATGCATTACATTAGTTTTCCATGAAGATCGATTGAAAGTAATCGATCCTTAGGAAAAATGGCCGAACACACACATACACACAGCACACAGGTAATAATTATTGGAGCCACATAGCAAAAAAACATAGACAAATATGGTGAAAATGATGATTTTCCTTTTTTAGTTGGCAATTATATATCACAAACACACACACATCTAAGGTTAGGAACTAACTAACTAACTTGCCCGAAATGACGCCAACCAACGTCACACACAATATCCAAATCATCCAAATCATCATCATCATCTAACTACATGTAAAACTGCTACCTAAAAATCAAAAAATGATGAACAAAAATTACCAAATTGGAGTCATGCTCATTGCCGCTTCTGTGTTTCTCTTTCGCTATATGTGTGTGTATATGTGACATACGAGATGCCTCTAGAATATTATTATGGCGAAAAAACTCTTTCCGAAACTGGATGGACTAGATTCTCATTCTCATTTTGCTACTGGCAACAACAACATCAACAACAACCGATTACACATATCACGAACGGGCACCATCGATATATCATATACATGTGAATGTGATGATGAACAATTGTTTCAAACCAAAAACATCCATGCAAAACGATGCCCATTGTTGATGTTTAATGTTTTGTCGATGTTTGATCGAAAAGAATCTCGGCAAAAGGAAATGAATTTTGTTTTGACAAAAAAGCAAATCTTCATCGTTTTCAATGTTTACAAGAACATTCAACAAAATTCAGGACGACTACTTTGGATTGGAAATGCTAAATTTTGTTTTCATTATAATCGTGATGAAATGTTGAGAAATGTGTGTCATTCTCATACATTGATCATCTTCTTTGATCATCATCATTTGCTTGTATGTGTAGAATGATATCGAAAAAAAGATATTCAAATTTATCATCAGCAATCATAAAACACTTAAACAGGCACGTTCTTGTATCGCCCGAATATTGTTGTTTATGTTTTTTTTTTCTATGCTATGTTTTATGTTTTTTCTATGCTGTTTTGAATTTTCCCCATTCCACGAAATTGGAAAGTGAAAATAACAAAAAAAACTTAATCCGAATCCGTTAAAGCAATCACATACACACACACCGACAGATAATATAATTGGTTGATTGACTGAGTGTTGAATCTTGAATTGTTAATTTATCCAATGATGTGCAATGATTGTCAATTGTGATTCTTTTTCTATGAATGTGTTTCAATCCAATGTTCATATAAACCAACATTGATTATCACCACATCAAGGTAAGTTCTCGTCATATTTCCTAAGATCCCATTTCTGATCATTTAATGATGATGACCGAGAAAATTAACTTTCATTTGAGCAAATTTTTCACCCCGTTGTTTCCGATCATAGTTTTCCCAGTTTATTGGGATGTTTGTGGTAATGACCTTGGTCTTGATTGTGTCTTTAAGAAAAAATCTGTCTACCCTTTTTTTAGCAGAAACCCTCATCATCATTTAAGATTTTCCGACCTTGATAAACTCTTTGTTGCCAAATACAATGCAGCAACAACAAACAACGACCTTGGTTACTGGAAGGTTACGACGAAACTTTTCATTATTCACTGAATTGAATAGAAAAGATGCTAACTTAATAATCACTAAGGTTAGTTTAGTTTGAATTGAGTTTGAGAAAAAAGCAAAATTTTGTTCCATTTGAGAAAAAAGAGAGGCCAATCTGGAAAACAAAAAAAAAACCAAAAAACGGTTGTGCTTAGAGAAAATCAAAACGGTTTTTCTCGTTGATGATGATGATTGCTGTTGCCAAGTTGAACATTTTCTTAAGACAATCATCATCAGCAAACAAACACAGGTGGTTTTCATCCATCCATCAGATAGACAGATTGTCCATTACATCATCATCACCAAATTGGTCTGTCCTTGTCTTGAAGACATTTTTGTCGTTATGTTCGGCATTTTCGTTAAGAAAAAGCAGAAATAAAATTGCCAGACGTTTTGAAACACAAGGACATTGGGTGTTTTTTTTGTCTAACTTTTCCTGAAAACATCTGAATTGATTGATGGTGTCCCCAAAAGCAAATGAAAAGATGCAAAGTCTGTCTTTGAGCTTTCGCTGATTTGTCGTAATGATATTGCGTGGGTTCAATCAAAATGAACAAAAAAGAAAACGGTCAACCAACAAACGAAAAACAAATGTAGAAATAAAACGGCTGTGTTTCAATGTTTGCATTGTGTTTCAATTTCATCCTTAGAATGTATGGATGTTGCCTTATATCCATTGTCCACCATCACCATTGTATTGTTCTTATCTATGGCTTGTTAGCTAAGGATAAAGGGACCCTGTCAATTCAATTTGAATTGAAGCGCGTGGGCGATTTTTTTTTCTGAATGACATATACCACACCACCAGCATCATCATACACAGGTGGCTGTGAATATAGACGATGTTATTATTGTTTCTTTGTTTAGTGAGGAAAACGAAACGAAACAATTGAAAAGTTACAGATGCTATTTGTCGAACGAATATCCTTGGCCCAGAAAAATACCTTTTATATTTGAAAAAATCCCGTCGTCTTGAAGATCACATCTATTCTCACCCACACAACACAGAGAGAGAAATGTCCATATGGCAATGGAGTACAGGCAGCAGCCGGTATGCAAAAGATTTATTCATTTGTATGTCACTCTCAATTCGCCATCCATACATCCATCCAACCAATGGTGACAACAAACACTTGGCTTTTTTCTAAAGATTAATCGCTATTTTTTGGAGGGGGAGGAACAAAATCTGAAATCCCAAATCAATGCATCTCTGCATCCATTGAGATTTTCTTTCTCAACACAGCAGTAAGAAATAATGTCATTTTGGTTCAGCGCAACAGCTGCTTGTTGTTGGTTGTATTCAAAATTTGATTGTGGTGGTTTTGGTTTTTTCCATTGTTTCAAATTTGATGGAAAATTTTTGTGACTAGAAAAAGCAACACTTGGCTTACTTGTGTGTGTTTTGTGCCACGAGCCACAATTGTGCACGTGCACATTTAAGAAAACAAAGCAAAACAAGAAAAAGCTGAAACAAATTATAGCCTTCTAAACCTTCTAGACGATATGATGGTGTGACCTAATTTTTCATTTTTCAATTTCATTTTTCTTCGGTTTTTCATTCATTTGTTTGAAAACGAATACCGTTTTTTTACCGTTTTTTTTGGTAAAATTTGGATAAAATCAAACTTCAATTCAAACCAAAAATGACCCTTCACTCTGATAATTGATTAGTTGAATTGAACTTTGAGAAGAAAAAAACTAGGCCAGTGACCGATAGTGCCAGACAGCAGATCAGCAAAAAATAAAAAGGGTACTGTTTGATCAATCCGTTATTCGCGTGTCTCTCTCTCTTGCTTGCTTGTTCTTAATCGATCGATCCGGTCGATCAGGTCATTACATTTCTTTTTACTTACCTGGACAAACAAGATGATCAAAAGATTTGACCTATGACCGATTCGATCGAAAACATAATGATCCCGTTATCACACCGTAAGAAACCCGGTGTTGTCTGACCTTTATTCATTCATTTTTTGGCTGTATGTTCCTGGTCAGCAACCATAACGGGATCTTTAACTCAAACAAAGAAAAAATAAAAAAAGGTCAACTCTTTTCATTCAATCACAATTCAAAACAAGAAATGACCGGTCATCGTGAAGTGATTAGAAGGTTTGCACGCGCGCGTGTCTGTGTCCCTAAAATACTTGAGCTCGCGTGCCGGGTATCTCGGGTTTTTTTTTGTTCGTTTGTTCCGATGACGGCATCTGGTCTGACCGGACTTCGGGCAGATGTGGCTGCTAACGGAGTCATTCCGGCCGACACCAATGGCAAAACAATTGTTTTCTCTCACTTTGCCAGATTTAACACCAAAAAAATGAATGAATTAAGCAAATTAATTAATTAAAACGATGATTATTAGGAAATTGACAAAATGAAAAAAATTGCATAGGTGTAACTTTTCACACTCATCACCCAAACATTGTTATCTCCACTAAAATATCTAAGTGAATGATTTTTTGGGTAGAAAAATTTTCCTAAAATGAAAGAACTATAGATATATGTTGGGCGTCATCATCTAATATTGTTATTATCATTATTATCATGACTAAGATCATCATCATCATCATAATTGGCAATTTCTCATTAAATGTGTTTTAGATGTTTTCCATTTGCTTTTTTACATGACTTGAATCAAATAATGCATGCATGTCCAATATTTCTAACAAGTCATCATCATCGTTACAAACAACAACAAAATCATTTCAAATGATAGAGCATATTGTTTGTGCGTATGATAATCAACATTATCTTCCGTGTTTTGTTATTCATTTGAGAGTCAAGCATTGTATAGTGATTACATTGTAGGTCATCATCATCATTGATTGAGTGAATCAAGATGCTTTTTTGGTTCATTCATTCAATCATCATCATCCAATATACCTGTCCTGATCAAAGTTTTTTTCATTATTTCAAAAAAATTTCTGCCATATTTTCGGCCATCTTGTCTTTTTTAGTCGATTTGTCTGTCTATCTGTCTGTCCATGCTTTCATCTCTAATTCTAGTTTACCACGCCTAAAACTTATTCACACAAAAGGAGAATTGTAATGAAAAAAGACATAGGAAAGGATTGTATTTCTTGGCGTCACATATTGGAGAGAAAGATATTCTTTATCAAATGATGATGATGATTGTGGCCAATTCAAAACAGTAGTGGTACTTTTTCAATGGATTCTCATCTCATCTCGTTCATCATCTATACACGAACAAACATAAATTCTGCCTGAGATGGTTGGTTGGTGGGCAAAGTGTGTGTGTGCCATACACCACCATTGCACATAACCAAAGCAACGACGATGGCGACATGCGAAGAAAATGTTTTTGTTTTTTTTTTTGTTGAAAAAAGCACAAAAGACAATACCTCAATAATGCCTTAGCAATGATGATAGTGCTCAATGGATGGCTCCCAATTTATTTAGACATTCCACATTTAGAGATTCTATTCTCAACTCGATTTGCTCTCTCTCGATACCCGAAAAAATAGCCAGCCTACTTTACTTTGTTATTTTCCTTTTTTGAATTCAGCACATCTTTTTTTTGTTTGCAAAGATGGCTTCTTTTGCCAAGTGAGTGGAAAGAAAGAAAAGATCGAAAAGGAAAAGAAAACGCCTTTTTATGATCAAAACGCGCCTTCCTTCTCCTTTTTCACTCTCACTATGTTCTTTGTGTTTCTCAATCTTCGTATTGGATTCGCTCTCTAACACTGCCTGCATCTTTCAATCTTAACAACGCCAAGATGAATGAATATGCAGTCAAAGAGAAAGAAAGGCGCCTTCCAATGTATATGTGTGTGTGTGATGTATGTATCTTTATGATGATAACAAGATGGCCGACCATCTGTGACCATCATCATTATCATTATTATTATCATCAGGCATCAAATATAGGCAGCCATAAAACTAACTGATTGAGAAAAAAAGTGGCCATCAAAAAAAAAGATGATGGTTATTGTTAGTTTGGGCGCCTTGCTTTGCCTTCCCTTTTTTCCATTTCATAAAATGTGAATGAAGATAGATTAGATGTACAAACCAAAAAAAAGTAAAAAAACTGACAAAGAGAAACTGACATTACATTACATATTAGATCTATGTATGTGATGTATGGATTTTTTTGTTTTGTTTTTGGATGGATGTAGCACACTCATTACATGACTTAATGCTGCTGCTGCTGCTGCTAGAAGCGCCAAAGTAAGTAAAAGATATCGAAGATAGATTGCGATGTTTTTTTTCTTCATTGGGAGCCATTACATTATCACTGTTTGCACATAATCATTATGAAAAAGGAACCATCAAACATCAGCCACCACCACTACTATCTGGCATCCATACAATCTATCGATACACTATTTCGATTTATTAAATGCAAAACGAAAAAATTACATACAATGCACACAGCAGCAGAAGCAGCCACAGGAGCATCGACGATAACGACAACGACAACGGTCGCTTCTTTCCATTCGTACAGAGAGAATCATAATATCTTCTCTCCATACAACAACCATCATTCGAAGTGAAACTAAATTAACCATCCAATTTTGAAGAATAAAGAGAGAGAAGATGGATGGCAGAAAAGGTTTTGTCCAACTATTGTGAATTAGACTTATCATTTTTTTGTGAATTTTGTTATTCGTTTTGATGATGGCGATCACAGATAGTGTGTGATTATTATTGTGAATAAAGTGGCCGAAAATGCATAACTTTGCCAACTTTGCCAGCCACCACTATCACTATACCAAACGAACGAACGAAAAAAAATTTGAAAAAAAACATCGACCACCATCATCGAGTGGAAACGAAACCGAACATTTTATTGAAGATGATGATGATTATGAATTAAAACGAATCATCATCATGACAATCTGATCATCATCTACATTATCATCAAACAACATCCACCATCATTATTATTGTACGAATGTGAATGAACCCGCAAAAAAACAAAAACAACAAGTGAATTTCTTGTGATAGTGCCATTGTTTTGCTTTTTCCAATCGGAAATATATCTACCAGCAGCAGATAATGTCCACTGTGTTGTTTTTCCTACAAACCCATACCAGTAGTCAGTATCCATTATATACTCCCTTATAGTTTATTGTTCTAAGCTGATTAGGATCTGATTTTATTTTGGTGAGTTTTTCATCTTTTTTTCTCTTCATCTAAATCTGGAGGCGCCATTGTTTTCTATGCATTTTCTTTTCTTTCACTATATGCTGATAGTGTGTGTGTGCTTTTGCATTTTAATAATGTCTTATGACCTTTGGAAAAATCAAAATAATATAATGGGAATCCAAAGTCTAAATGTTGAGTATATGATCATTGCTTTCTTGCTTTTTTCGTTTTGTCAGAATAAATTGACCAAATCGGTGGTTCTCATCGAATCATGCAATAGATGTTGGAGAGATGAACATTTTTTCTAATTTAATTTGATTTGATGCTGCATCACTGTGTGTGAAAAAGGCCCATCCATTTCGCTCATTCACTTGTTGCTGTTTCTTCATTCGTCATCGACCCAACCACCATGATGATGATGATCATCTTTATTAAGCATCTCTCTCTCTCTCTCTCTCTCTCTCGGTCTGTTGATGTTGCTATGTGCGTTCTTCTTTCTGTCTGTCACTCACACACTTGATGTTGTCGTCATTTTTTGATTTGAAAAAATTTTTAAACAAAAATTTTCTAAGGCGCAATATAGGTTTCATTTTTCAAACAAAGAGAGAGAGAGACAGCATAAGTAGGATGGATGATAATTTCAAAGAAGATGATGTTTCTTCTTCTTTTCATCATCAGGAGTGGTCACTGTCTTATAGTGATGATAATGCATGACATACATTGACTGTGTGATTTTTTGATTCGGCCATCGTGGTTTTTTTTGCCATCCTGTGTTTTTTTGCCATCATACAATGGCTCCTTTGGAAAACAATAACATCCGAGTGAATGTGTATCCTTCTGAAAGCAAACCTTGGGTGGAGATTTAGATATGTTTTTTTCTCATTGATGATGTTTTCATATTTAATTTGTTTGCAAGGAAAAAATTATCATCATAATACAGTTTTTTCGGCTGGCTTGGATTCGCCCTAATGATGATGATGTTTTCTATTAATGTTTTTCTATCGTTATGTTATTATCAATAACGGCAAACAGAGCGCATCTGAAACTTATTGTTGTTTTTTTCTTTTTTGATAACTGGTTGATTGATTTGTTAGCCTCATTTTTTTCATTATTTCATTTCGAATGATGATGGTGATAACAACGATAACAATAACGGCATTGAATCTATCTCTCTCTCTTTATGCATTATACATTTCTATTCAATCAAATTGGGCGTCATCCTGTGTCCTTAGCTAGAGGAAAAAAAATCTAATTAAGTTTCAGTAATCAATTTACTTTACTATTTTTTTCTAACACCGGAACTTATCTCGTCCGCCAAATACAAACAAACAAACCATAGAGACACACAATAGACACACACATAGGGCTAAACTTTCGAAAATGATCCTGGATGGATGAACGGATGGATATAGCTCAACTCTTTAACCTTTGACTCTCTTCAGGTCTGTTTGTCTGTCTCGGTCTAATACTAACCGGATCTTGCATTTTATTTCATTTCAATCATCATAAGGTCATGTAATCTTTATGCATGTGTGTGCATTGGCCAAATTGAAAAAAACGGATGTTATCACTGTACACACAATACCTTTATTTTTCTTCGAATGTGTGTGACACGTGTGTGTGAAGGAAATGATTGCTTTCCTGTGCGAATGATTGCGAAGAAAAATGTCTAGGTCTGCACTGTGTGTATGATCAGTGTTGTTGTTGTGAGTCAAGAAATATGTCTTTGCAAAAATGATCACGTATTTTCGAGGTCAACACACAACTAAACAACCACTAAATAAAACTAGCTTGTTATGTTGTTGTTCATTGTGTCACTGGGTCTTTTTTCTTTTTTTTCGGTTGCTGTATTAGCAGAAGAATATATACGTAGGTCGACAAACTTAAGGTGTTGTTGGCATTGGCATATAAGGTAATTTTCATGAGGTAATATAAGAAAAATCACTCATGTTACTCGTTTGCTGAACATCCGTTCACTTGCACAATCCTTACGTCAACATAATGAATAAATGATGGATGCGCCTTATAGCAAATGTTGTAAATGTTGACAAAAAATGTCTTAAGTTTTGTTTAGTTTAACATGACACACTTGTTGTTGGTGGTTATGTAAACATTCACCAAATACAAATTATGCAAATTAGTCTCATTAAAATATTGATTGGTGGTCATTTTTTGTTTTCAGCTGCTTTTTTATGTTGACAAAGGTAAATATTTGTCTAAGCAAATTTGCTGCTGCTTAATTACAATTCAATTACCGTTCTTTTTGCCAAAAAAGTTTGTTTGATTTTTTTCATCATCGTCGTCGTACGTCTGACATACGCCAACACTCACAATGAATGGTGATGTTTAAGGTGGTCAAATAAAATCGAAAAATGAAAAATGAAAAATCTTCACACTTTCGATTGACAAATCAAACAACCAACCAAGCAAACAAATAAATTAATAACAGTCCTTGAACCTAACCTTATTGGTTTGCTTGGCTTATGACTTGTGTCGCCGGATATCACTACAAAGTGATAAGGAGGGGTAATTAGTGATTTATGCAAACAAACATTCGAATCAATGATGAGCAAATGAGGTACATTCAACTCTATCGATAGTGATGGACGATCGATTCGATTTCGAATCTTTTTTTCGTTTCGATTGTAAATTGGTGATGGTGACATTAAGCTTACTGCATTTCTCTTTGATTATCCGCTCTTTGAAAAAATCGGGTTTTTTTCTTTCGAGATTTTGATTTTGGGCTGGGCATATAATGATGATGTTGAGTCACAAAACAAAAAATCAAACAAACATCATCAGTTTACAAACATCATTGATGATAATTTGACCAAACAATCAACCAAAGCATCCCGTATTCATGTTACACACACCTAGTCAAATTTTTTCCTCACTTTCTAAGTTTATTGTTGTTGTTGTTGGGTGATCAGTCCAATTATTTAACAACAGCAGCAAATGTCGGCTTCCGGCGCCTTTTTCCATTACAATATTCAAATTGGAAATGAAATTGAAGAAAAACTCATCTAACTGTAACGTGTGTACGGTGTTCCCACGCACACCTTACAGTTACCTTGTCGTCCTGTGTTGAATTCAACCAATCAACCAAACGAAAACCGGATCCACTTTTCCTTAATTAATGTAATTGACAAACACATATTGTTACAATTCTCATCATTATCATCATCATCATCATTTTGGAAAAAGGTCATTTCCAAAATAAAAATCAGCTAGCTAGAGTGATAAAGGTGATAGCCAAACATTCATCTTCCTTCCTTCCCATTCCATATGTGTCTGGTTAATGTCTAGGCGGTGGCCCATGAAGCCAAAAAAAAAATTCGTTTTGCTTCATTTACGATCATCACTGATGGTCATCATCAAATACACAGCCCGGTCAGTCCAGTTTATCTATCTATGTTAAGAAAACTATGGTCACTGTCCACCTCACTGTGTTGGTCACACATAATTATGATGATAATGAGTGAATGAGTGACCACTACACTATACTTAGGCCCTAAGACACGTGCCTTTCAAATTAGGCCTTAGGGCCAATAAAAACGAAAATTTTGCCTTTCAAAGTCAAATTATTCTCTCTTTGTGTGTGTGTCGAAATGATAAAGTCGTCATCGTGAATGAATGTGAACTCTGTGTGAAATTGAATTTTCGGATCCAATGTTCAATTAAGTTAATCCACCATCAGTTTGATGTGAAAATGAGAAAAATTTAATTCAATTCGAAAAAATAAAATAAAATTTGCCAACCAAACTAGATTAAAATAAAATATAATAATGGCTTTTAAATTCCCTTATTCACCGGATATTAATTTGGCACAATATTGGCAAATTCCCAAGGATTTAGTTAGTTGGTGTCTCCCGGTTTGATGCAAAGACATTGATTTATTTTTTTGAATTAAAAAACCGAAAAACAAACATGCGAGACTTCCGATCATGATGAAACTACTGACTAACTAATTAATTAATCAACACCATCACCACGAGAAAAAAATGATAACATTATAGGCCGGAACTTAGCTTTGTCAAAAAGAAATGAGTTTCTTTCACTATCTTGGTTTGGCTTTGTTCGCTTAGCTCGATCACCTTTCATAGCCTCACCCAAAAAATAGACACTGTTTATGATGTGGATGTGCCAAGACGTAAGTGTTACGCTTGGTTTGATTGCATTGAAACATCACCATGGTGAACCATCACGCGATCAGTCATCCGAATAGCCAAAGAATCATCATCATCGTTTGACGCCCTGAAAATGATAATGATGAAATGTCTTGTTCCGTCTGTCATTAAAATCAAATCGACATCGAGCAAAGACAATGGCAACAAGAAAATGACAAAGATACGGTCATTTGGACATGATCATTGAATGAATGAATTTTGATTCCGTTATTATAATTTTCTTCCGTTTTTTTCTTTGTTTTGTTTTTCAGATCAGGAAATTCCTTGAGAATCGAATCAAATCGACCAACAAGAAACAAACAAAACGGATTATATGAATCCTTTGGTGAATAACGGACAAGATTTGTTCTATAATCATTATCGTGGATTATCTCCCAATAACAGCATTAGTGACAGTTTACCGCCCTCCTACCATCCTTGGATCCGTCCAGCAATCAATCTGAACCGAAGTGTCCTTAAACATCATCAACAACAACCGCAATCGCAACAACAATTATCATTATCCGCAATATCAAGCAATCAACAACATCAACGACCAAACAACATGCCTCATCATCATCATCATAGTGGACATCATCATCAGCCGCAGTCTTCCACGGCCAGTTCACAATCATCATCCAATAATAACAATAAACCGGTCAAAATGAAACGAACAAGGCAACGCGTGGATGCTGGTGAACCACGAAATAGCTATGCAAGTATAGCCAATTTTTCATCACGTGGTGGTTATCATGGTTATAATAACAATCATAAAGCATATGGATCATCCACAAACAACAACATTGCCAACAATCCTCATCATAATCATCGAATCTTATCGAATGATGCATCAATGAATGGTAACATTAATCGTCTATCTGCTGCTGCTAACAATCACCATAATCATCTTAATTATCATCATCATCAAACAATGTCCGATATGGCCGCTATTGTTAGCCAACATCATCATCCACATAATAATCAATTGCCAGATATGCAGGCATCCAATCCACATCACCATCATTCCTCATCATCGTATGTTGGTGGTGGAAAAAATCTGTTACGAGATTCACCATTCTATCCTTCTGGTGGACATCATCGACCATTATCGTCATCGTCATCATCATTATCATGTTCGACCGATACATCAAACATCATGGAACACCACCATCATCATCATCAGGCTACATCATTGTTTCAACAATTATGTCAACAACAACAGGGTTCTGCAATGGCTGCATTTATGGCTGCTAATCATCATCATCATGCACCACAACCTCCACCGCCACTACCCCCACCTCCATCAACACAACAACAATCTTCTGGTCATCTCGCCCAGATAACAACAAACAAAGCATCTCAATTTTCTGCCGCAACAAACAAATCCTTGGCGGCTGATCAATTTGTCACTGCCAGTGGCTATAATCAAGCTGCCGCATCATTTTTAACGCAATTACAATCATCGATGAATCCCGGTAATAATAATAACGATAATAACAATAATATGGCCATGGCAGCCACATTATTGAACAATCTTCAAGCTAACGAAATTGCAGCGGCAGCTGCTGCTGCGGCTGCTGCCACAAATAATGCTTTGTTCAATTCAAACAATGTGGCTGCGGCTGCCGCATTTGATGCTCAATTATTACGAGATATTTTGGAAAGTGGTGCCGCCGCCGCTGCTGCGGCAGCTGCAGCTGCTTCCGCTACAAACAATAATCAACAACAATCGTCATCTACCGGCGATTTGATTCGGCAATCCGAAGACAAAATGATGCAATTATCACCATCAACATCTCCGATTAAAAAACATCCATATCTTTCGGCAACAACTAACGATGATGATGATAATCGTAATGAATTGAACAAATCATCCTTATCGCCTGAACAGAATAATGGTTCGCTATTGATGGAATCAAAAAATCGATTCGTAGACGATTTGGATGGAAATCTTTTATTTGATTATTTTGCCAGTGGTGGTGATTCAAACATTCTGATCGATAATGCTGGTCAAAACAGCAAAGATCAACTCGTTAACAGCGATGATGATGATGATGACCAGCATCATCATGTTGTTACTGATGCTACAGATGAAAAGAACCGTCACAGAACAGACGACATTGATCATCAGCTAACCAAGCAAGGGGATGACAACAACGCCAACGAAGGAGATCCAGTTAAGCAATCTGAAACAACGAAGAAGAAGAAGAATGATCCTAAGATGATTACAGATCTTGTGGTTGGCAGTAGTAGTGGTATGGATCATAATGATGATGATGACGAAATGGCTGTGGTGGTCACAACAACAGAAACAGCAGATGAACGGGACGGAAATCTGGTTAATAATAATAATCAAAATAAGGAGGAGCAAAGTATGGCTCGTGGTCGACCTCCGCCGCCGTTACATTCATCTTTATCATCAGAACAACAAGAGAAATCAATTGGATACAATCATAACAATAATAGTAGCAGCTTAGGATCAACCTCCTCCTCCTCATCATCATCATCGTCGTCGTCGTCGTCAACATCATCATCAACATCAACATCATCGTCGTCGTCGTCTGAGGAGACTATTTCTTTAGGTGAGTTTGTCATCTTTTAAATCATTCATTGCTTATTTGTCGTTCGATGTAGATCGTCGTCATCGTCGTTCATCTTTGTCGGCACATTATAATAAACCAAAAGATTTGAAAATTGTTGTCAACAACGACGATCATCATCAAATAGATATCGACCACCACCAACAACAAAATAGTTTATCATCATCATCCATAATAGACGAAACATTCTGTTCGAATATGTTATTGGAAACTACGGCAGTGTGCAACAACACTAATAACAACCAAATTACTAAAACGATAACGAAAAATTCACCAATCATGAAAACCGATATCGATGATGAAATTCTCATCAACAATGATCATGCTGATGATAGTGACAATAATAGTAATTGCGACCATAAAATTGATAATACTCTTGTCATTCAACAAACAACCAACAATGGACCAACCATCAATGGATGCAAAAAACGTAAACTTTATCAACCACAACAACAACGAACAACCAAAATGCTCAATCAAAGCAATGGTAGCATCGATACTGAAGATGATGATATCGACGATATGGATGATATGGATGATGATGATAATGTTGATGAGGAACTTGCAGATGAGGATGAGGAAGCCAATTCGAATCATCAGCAACAACTTGGACGTCGTAGTCGACGATCGCCATCATCATCATCTGGACAGATTGTCGGGGTCGAAGACATTTTAACAACAACAGCGACAGCCAACAATGGTACAATGGAAATTGAATTGGATGATGAAGGATATGACGAAAGTGGTTTACAACAAGAACAACTTCAACAACAACAACAACTATTATTGCGACAACAACAAAAACAACGATCCAGTCAACAACATAAATCTAGTGAGTCAAGTAACAATGTTAATATTAATAAGGAATTGGATTTATCCAACAATTGCAACAATAACCAAGAAACACAGGCGAATGTGACTTCCGCACGCATATCGAACAATAATATTGACAATAATCAACAATCGCCGCAACAACCCAATAATAATAATCGTCATTCAAACACCAAACGAGCTCGTATTTCTGATTATGAACGTGATTTAAGCAAATTTCAACAACAACTTTTACAAAAATATACAGCCCTACAAATCTTTCAACAACAACAACAACAATCAAAAATTAACCATCATTCCAATGGACGATTATCATCATCATCATCATCTTATCCACAACGTTCTAGTCCACCGATTACCATGATGAATACAATGATGTCAATGAATAACAATAACAATAATAACCACAGTGATTGTGATGTGATTCAAATTGTACCGGATGCAGCAACATTATTTTCACAATTTGGTGGCCATATTTCGCCAACAGCATCATCACATCATGCACAACAACAACAACAATTATCATCGTTATCGGATAAATTTTGTAAAATTTTTGATATAGATTTATTCGTTGAAACAGTTACTACACAAGTGATACAATCAATGGCAAGAATCGTTTCAAATTCAATTCGAACACAATTGGAAGCTCAACAACAACAACAACAAACACCATCGCAGTCCCAAACACAGCTTAAAGATAATACCAAAGTTGGAGCCACCGATTTATTGGCACAAATGTTGGACGCTAAATACTCATCATCGACAAGACAAACAAAATTGGCTACTACCTCTCCCAATGGCCATCATTCAAAAAATGGTCGTGATACAGCCGACAGTCCATTCGTGATGGCTAACGCATTTGAATCATCACCGATTTCCAAATCAACATCGTTTGTTTATCCACCAAATGCTGTTGGTGGTAATTTCTATGCTAAACAAGCAAGCGGTATGTATGGCCGAGATACACCAGTCAATTTGAATGGAGTTCGTGATACGAATTCAGTATCATCATCATCAGCAGCAGCAGCAGCGTCCAATGTATTTGGTAATCGTGTTGTGGACGCAACTGCAACCGTTTCGCCGCCAATAATGGCAGCCGAACAAACCGAAGCCATATCGTTGGTGGTTGGACCGGCAAAAAAGCGTCGAAACAAAGTTACCGATTCACGACTGCCAGTTCGTACACCAACTCGAATCACTCGTAATGTTAACAACAACAACGATGAACATCATCATTTACGAGAAACATCATCCGTTAGTCCACCACTATTGACCAATGGTGGTGGTTCGGCAATCCATTTTCCATCCATAGCTGCAACTACGGCCGCAAATTCTTTACCCGTATCTTTGGCTAGTCTTCAACATGCAAGCGAATTTTTCGATCAATCAACAGCTTTGAATACGACCACAACCAATGCAACGACCTTTCCGTTTGGTGGTGAACAAACAGCTCGTCTTGCTGGTTCATTGTTCAATATAGACGAAATGGATCATTTGAAAAACAGTTTGAATGGCTCGGCAACCAATGGTCCATCTTCCACGATGAATGGTTCTTCAACAGCGGCTACTGGTCATCAAGGTACAGATGCTGTTGCTAATGCTGTTGCAGCCGCTGCAACTGCCCATCATTTACGAATGTTTGTCGCTAGTCGTGCATCACCTGATTCAATGAGTGGTTTTCCTGGCGGTAGTGCTGTACTTAGTTCATATGGCCGTGGTAGTGGAACCGGTAGCGAAAATGGTGGTGATGGTTCCGAAACCAATGATACCCAATCAATTTATGATCCATCCATGCCAATGATATCCTTTTCAAACAAACAATTTGCTAATTATAATAGATTTTCTCCAAACTCAGATTCATTATCCTTAACTTCATTGCACACTAGTACTTTATCTCCCATGCATCTTAGGAAAGCGAAATTGATGTTTTTCTATGTCCGTTATCCAAGTTCATCAATATTGAAAATGTTTTTCCCCGATATTAAATTCAACAAAAACAACACAGCACAATTGGTCAAATGGTTTTCGAATTTTCGGTAAGTTTTCTTTTGGAAATTTTTTTAGCATGATCCATGTATCCAGAATCCTTTGTCGAAATCCCTAGGATATTTGCTTAGAAGTTTTTGTTTGTTAGGGTGAATCGGGTTGGGCAGCATGCTGATTGTCCAACCAAATCTAGTCATTCTTTCTAGAAAGGGCAATCAATTATATGTATGGTGTATGGTGTGTGCGGTTCGTGTGCCAAAAAACAAAACGAACAAAAATACTAGCCAGGTGTTTATCGAACACGAGAAAAAGAGAGAATATATCGCTTTCTCTTTCATTATGATGATGATCAAATCTTTCTCTGTTAGTCTTTGAATCAAAACAGCCATAACTTTTTATAACAAAAATGGTAATAACCTTATACTAACTACACACATACTTGGGTTCCAGGACCCTATGTATGTGTGTGTGTTATATTGTCAAAAGGCAGAGAGAGAGAGACAGAATAAGACACAAACACACACATGCGAGTAATAATAATGCGGTCGAGGTCATATTGTGAGGTAAAAGTCGGTCTTTTCATTCATTCAAGGCCGTGTTTGTTCCATGATGGATGGATGAATGGATGGTGCGCCTGGATCTTACTTCTCGCGCTAGTGATCCCTAAAAGGATCCTTGCTTGACTTATACACAAACGCGCGCGCGAGCTCAATCCCCCTTGTTTGTCCGATCCAATCCAAAAGTGTATATTTTTGTTGTTGTTGTTGTTGCCCACGCAATATATTCATTCAACCAGCGAGGCGATACCAACATCAAGAAAGTGAAACGGGAGAAACCGTTATCTTATTATTTATTATGGAACAGTTGGTTCACGCGCGCGATATTGTCGATAACGACAACAACAATCTTCTTGGCTGTTTGGTTTGCATTTTTTTTGTAGTTTGGTTGTCGTGAGTCATCATCAACGACAATATCATCATCATCAATGCTGAATGTTGTGTGTGAGTGTGATGCATTCAGCAATAAAAGCGTAGAATGTTAGTCAAGTAAATGTAAGAGAGAGAAAAGATGCCTTTTGTTTGGCTATTCCCGAAGAATATATCACTTACTATACCATAATATGTACATATTGGATCGGGCAAAAACTCTCTCTCTCTCTCTCTCTCTCTCTCTCTCTCTCTCTCTCTCTCTTGATTCGGACGACATCAACTCAACAACATTCCCAATTCTTTTCTCAATTTGCAATTTTTCTTTTGTCAATTTTTTTCTGATGGGGGGATTCGATTCATTTTAGTTTGGATTCATTCATTCTATTGCTTGTTGTTGTGTTCTTCTTATTATTTATTGTTCGTCTTTCTCTCTTTTGATCAAAGTCGTTTCAGTTTTCACTTTTTTTACTTTTCTTCTTCAAATGAAACGAAACGAAACGAAAAATTACAACCGATTTTTTTTCTGTTGTTTGGTTTTGTTCATTCGGTCAAATGGTAACTGTTTGAACCAAATGATGATGTGAGTGTGAGAAATGAACGAATAAAGAGAATGTTGACGATGAGAATCTCTCTTCATGTCGATGTCTCAATGATGATGACGATGATTACATTTTTTTTCGTAAATCGATTCTAAGAATCACATAGCTAACCCAGCAATGTGAACATAAAAAGACATTAATCAATCAAACCAATTAAGGATTGAAGCAAGCTAAACTATGCTTGCTTGCTCATCATATTTTGCCACCATATCCTAGACTACGACCTTTTGACTATAGAGATGAATGTGAATGAATATTTGAATTACTTTAACTAACTTACTGCCATTAGGTCATTTACACATTTTTCATATGAAATAATATGTAAAACAACCTTTTCTCTAAAAAAGGGTTATTGCTCTTTTCTCTCTCTCTCTCTCTCTTATTGAAAGTTTTGCTTTAAAATTTTCGTCTTAATATCCAAAAGGGATGTGAGGAAGGAAAACAAAAAAGGACAAAGTCTACAAAGTGAAAAGGTCACCATCATCATCATCACCAGATTGAAGCTAGCTTGATTTAAGCCGACTTGATTTTTGGTTGATTGGTTGAAAGAAAAGAAATGAAAAAATCATCCATAAGATGAAAGCGCATCTGCATCTTGAAGCACCTGGTGACTTATGTCTGGAATGTGTGTTTGTTGCCTATGTTTTTCGGTTTTTTTCTTTTTCTTTTTTTTGGATTTCCTTGACAACCTAGGCAGCCATCGATTTAGCTAAAAAACTTTGAAAGATGTTTTTCTTTTTTGCTGTAAAGATTGCTGCAAAAGCAGCAGACTTATTTCCTTTTTTTTCTCTCTCTTCATATCCATTGTCATCATCAACAACAACAACCAACGCTTGAAATGTTTTGAAAGAATGTGCAATCAAAAAACAAACCAAAATAAAGACCGTCTTGGCTTTTGTTTTGTATTTTGGTTGTTGTTCGAGGCTAGCCTTATGTATGGTATGTGGCTATTGTTTGGCTGTTTGGTTTGGCCTAGTTGAGCCCTACTCTCTTTCTTGTCTTTTTGAACAAGATCTTTTCACTTCCTTACCCGACGTCTTGAGAGACGTTTGTTGTTGTTGTTGTCTCAGATGGCGGAAATATGTCTTTATATTTGATCAAAAGGTGACATTCATAGGATGCAGCAGTAATAATAATGATAATGTTGGACAATGTTGACCAGAAAATAATCCCCTACCAAAAAATAGTGTTGAAATCCATTTTAATTTTATGATTTTTCTCTGTTTTTTCCTTGTAGTGAATTTTATTATATTCAAATGGAAAAATATGCTCGACAAGCATTGAGCGAAGGTATCAAAAGTGCTGATGATCTTCATGTTACTGATGATTGTGAATTATTACGTGTACTTAATCTTCATTATAATCGTAGTAATCATATTGCGGTAAGTTTTTCATTTTCAATCAATCAATTCAAGCCATTCATTTTTATTCAATCAAATCATTATCCATAAAATGACATTTTTCTCCTTCCCTCTCTTTCCAATCAATATTGCCAAAAAACAGATTCCAGAAAATTTCCGTTCAGTAAGCGAAACAACATTACGAGAATTTTTCAAATCATTACAACAAAACAAAGATACTGAACAATCATGGAAAAAAGCTATCTACAAAGTGATTGCACGTCTTGATGATAATGTACCCGAATATTTTAAAAATCCAAATTTCATGGAACAATTAGAATGATCATTTACAACCTTCAAACCAAAACTCTAGTTATGTTTATGGATCTTTTTCAACTTTATAACAATCATCGAAATGGACATAATTTTTTGCCACTTTTTCTTTTATCATCCAACTAGTCCTCTTTAAATAAATTATTTCTATTTCCTTCCGTCATCATCATTATCATCATTCAGTTATTTCTAATCATCTAAGTCTCTCTCTCTCTCACACACACCATAAAGGCACAACTTCAAATCTTTAATCTCTTCAACAAAATCAGCGATATTAAGCAGCGATGAGTGTACAAAGACTAGTCTCGTAATGGACATTCAAATTCAGAAATCAGATCAAATCAAATCAATTAAAAGATTCAAATTTCAATTTTTAATCACCCGATTTATTCCAATTGTGTTAATATTTTTTATTTAATCAATTGATCAAATCTCACCCTTTTTTTCTACAAATCAATAATATATAATGTTTGTTTGTTGCACTCCCT
>ERZ500997.73-NODE-73-length-29162-cov-8.409249_pt1 | contig 29162 bp, 34 predicted proteins | sample MGYA00248826_ERZ500997 | MGnify/ENA primary metagenome ERZ500997 (study PRJEB25958, sample SAMN03398524) | human skin metagenome | study: EMG produced TPA metagenomics assembly of the Human Skin Microbiome Metagenome (human skin metagenome) data set.
AATAATAATCATGATGATTCACAAAGACCAGTTCCAGTGAACGGTAAGATTTTTTTTTTGTGAAATTCTTTAGTTTATATTGAAATTAATAAAAATTTTATTCAGGTCATCGTACATCACCATATGAATGGTCACGTAATGGTTATCGATCCCAATCCCAATCCCAATCACCGCCAACGTCTTCGAATCATCGAAATTATTATGAATCAACTTATCAACATAAAAGTCGTATAACCGATCATGATAACCGTCAACAAAAGATTATATCGTCACCAAATCGACCGCCAACATTAGATGGCGGTAAACATATGCCCGGTCCATTTATATGGTATAATGATACATTTCATTGGGCTGAAAATCGTTCTCGCGGTTATGATCCAGATTTGGATGGTCCAACACATGCGCCACCGTCTTTATCAACAACCGAACCAACATTCGATGAAGAAGAATGGGATGGTAGTGATTTTCGTAATCGACCAAAATTTGATGATCGTCATCCGATGGGTTTGATTTGAATTTTTTTCTCAAGAATTTCTTCGGGGGCAACCAACTACTAAATCTAACCAAGAATTTTTCAACTGTTTTTTTCATTCACTACAATTTTTTCAATTAATTCTTTCGGTTTATTGGGAAATGGGAATCACTTTTTATTCTTTTTCATTATTTTTCACAATAATTTCTTCTGTTTCTTTTGACAAATTTGAAATTTTCTAATTGAATTTTTTTTTTATAATTATCATCCATTTAGCGATTTATCCATCAGGTCGTTGTGATGATTTTCAAGCTTGTTATCCGGCAACCGGTAACCTATTGATTGGTCGTGAAGAACGACTGAAAGCATCATCCACGTGTGGCTTACGACAACAGATTCGTTATTGTGTGGTTAGTCATTTGAAAGAGAAGAAAAAATGTTTTTATTGTGATTCGAGAGATCGTTTCAAAGGAACAGCTCGTTATCATGGTATTGAAAATGTTGTATCACGTGTTGGCCAAAAACGACGACAATTTTGGTGGCAAGCCGAGAATGGTGTTGAAAATGTCTTCATTCAATTCGATTTGGAAGCAGAATTTCATTTCACTCATTTGGTTATGACATTCAAAACTTTTCGTCCGGCTGCAATGTTGATTGAACGCTCACATGATTTTGGTCGTACATGGAAAGTTTATCAATATTTTGCTTATGATTGTGCGGCATCATTTCCAGGCATACCACTGGGTCCACGTAATCGCATTACTGATTTGGTTTGTGATTCAAGATATTCAAATGTCGAACCATCAACTGAAGGTGAAGTTATATTCCGTGTCCTACCGCCCAACATTCATATCGAAGATCCATACTCGAAAGAAGTACAAGATATGTTGAAAATTACTAATTTACGTATCAATTTCACACAATTACATACATTGGGTGATAATCTATTGGATCCACGAGTGGAAGTAAAAGAAAAATATTATTATGCTATATATGATATGGTTGTACGTGGTTCGTGTTCATGTTATGGACATGCAAGTCGTTGTATTCCAAGTAATCATGAAACAATACCGGATATGGTTTATGGACGTTGTGAATGTACGCATCATACAAAAGGTCTTAATTGTGAACTTTGTGAAGATCTCTATAATGATTTAGAATGGAAACCGGCTATCGGTCGACAAACCAATGCCTGTAAAAGTATGTTGATTTTGTTTTGGAAATTTTATTCCTTTTAAAAAAAACAAATCTTTCGTTTTTGTTTTTCATTATTCAGAATGTGAATGTAATAATCATGCAAGTCGTTGTCATTTTGATATGGCCGTATATCAGGCGAGTAATAATATTAGTGGTGGTGTTTGTGATGATTGTCAACATAATACAATGGGTGTTCATTGCGAACGTTGTCGGCCATCATTTTTTCGTGATCCAAATCGTCGTCTTGATGATCCTTATGTTTGTCAACGTAAGTTTTTTGATTGGATCACTCTTTTTGTTTGACTATTATATAAAATTCATTATCCGAATTCAGAATGTGATTGTGATCCACGTGGTTCGAAGGAAGAAGGCAATTGCGATCCATATACTGATGCTGGTTTAGGTCTTGAATCAGGTCGTTGCAGTTGTAAGAAAAATGTGGAAGGTCGTCGTTGTGATCATTGTAAACCTGGTTTCTGGAATCTACATGAAATCAATCCAGATGGTTGTGAATCATGTAGCTGTAATCAAATGGGAACTGTTGGTAATCATGGTTGTAATGTTAATACTGGTGAATGTGTTTGCAAACGTAATGTTGTTGGTCGTGATTGTAATCAATGTGCGGTAAGTTTTTGTTTGGATTTGATTTGTTTAAGATGTTAATTTTCTCCAAATTTTTTTTTCTGTTAGCCAAATTATTATGGTCTGGGTGTTGATGAAGAAGGTTGTAAATTTTGTGATTGTGATCCAGGTGGATCATATTCACCGGATTGTGATCAAACAACTGGACAATGTAATTGTCGTCCACACGTTACCGGACGACGTTGTGATCAACCTGAACCTGGTTATTTTGTGCCATTACCAGATTTTATTACATTTGAAGCTGAAGACGCTAAAACAATACAAGGTTCACCAATTGTAACACCAAGAAATTACGATGAACGAATACATTGGACTGGTGAAGGTTTCAATCGTTTACCACCATATTCAGGAATTGAATTTCCAATCGATTACGTACCTAGTTCAAAATATTATGATGCAGTTGTGCGTTATGAACCAGAAACTTCGGGTAATTTTAAAAATGCTCAATTAATGATCAAACGTCCATATGGTATTGATCCATATGGACCATGTGGAAATTATTCAACAACCAATGATATTCGTCAAATTAGTTTATTATCAAATGAACGTACTGCTATTGTGGATTCAATATGTTTGGAAAAAGGACAACGTTATCAAATGGAATTGAATACAAATGAATTTGATCGACCTGCATTCGATCAAAGTCCTTCGATTCTAATCGATTCGGTATGTTTTTTTGTTTGTTTTGAATTTGATGAATGAATTCTGAATCATTATTGTATTGTTGCATAGATTACCTTGATTCCGAAAGCAAATGATATACCATTTTTAAGCGGAACTCCAGAAAATCAACGAAAACAATATGAATTTGAACATCGTTGTCTGATGCCATATTATAGTTTAAATCGTCAACCTGATGTTGATGAATTTTGTCGCAAATCATTGATGAGTACTGGATTCTATACATTTGATGGTGCACAACGTAAGTCTTATTTGAATCATTTGAATCTTTAACTCTAAAACGATTTATCATTTTAAAACTTATAGCATGTAGTTGTAATCCAACCGGATCATATAGCGCGGATTGTCAACAATTGGGTGGTCTTTGTCAATGTAAACAATATGTATCACCACGTACATGTGATCGTTGTCATGTTGGTTATTATGGTTTTGGACCGGATGGTTGTAAACCATGTGATTGCCATCGTGTTGGTGCATTAGATTCGGAATGTGATCCAATTACTGGTCAATGTAATTGTCGACCCGAAACATATGGCCGTCAATGTGATGAATGTCAACCAGGCTATTGGAATTATCCAAATTGTCAACGTTGTGATTGTAATGGTATGTCCGATATGTGTGATTCGAAAACAGGAAGCTGTATTGATTGTCGAGATAATACTGCTGGACATCATTGTGATGAATGTGCTGCTGGATATTATGGTGACCCATTAGGTCGATTGACCGGAATGGTTGTTCCTTGTCGTCCTTGTCCTTGTCCAGGTGTTGAAGATTCTGGAATGTCACATGCCCATACCTGTCAATTAGATCCGCGTACACAGAATGTTATCTGTCATTGTCATCCGGGTTATGCTGGTGAACGATGTGATCATTGTGATGAAAATTATTTTGGTGAACCAAATATCCCGGGTGGTCAATGTTCTGCTTGTAATTGTAGCGGTAATACGGATATTAGTCAACCGGGTAATTGTGATCCAAAAACTGGTGAATGTCTTCGTTGCTTATACAATACTGGTGGATCAAATTGTGAAGTATGCAGACCAGGCTATTTTGGAAATGCATTGGATCATTCTTGTGCCGAATGTGTTTGTCATCATTTGGGGACTGATCCAAGATCGGCATTCTGTAATCAAACTACCGGACAATGTTCATGTTTGCCTAATGTTGAAGGAATATCCTGCAATCGTTGTGCCGATAATCACTGGAATCTTACTTCGCAACAAGGCTGTGAACCATGTGATTGTGATCCACAAGGATCATTATCAATGAAATGTAATGAAATCGACGGACAATGTCATTGTAAATCCACATTTGGTGGACGTGCCTGTAATGAATGTTTACCAAATCATTATGGTAATCCCAGACTTCATTGTAAACGTAAGTTAGATTTGTGCATGTCATTTTTGATTAATTTATATTCGTTATTTATTAGTTTGTGAATGTAATTCTGCCGGATCAAGTAGCATGCAGTGTCATAAAACAACTGGTGATTGTGTTTGTATTGATGGGATATCAGGTGCAAAATGTGACCGTTGTGCACGGGGTTTTACCGGTATGGTACCATATTGTGAAGCTTGTGGTGAATGCTTTGAAAGTTGGGACAATATAACAAATATTTTGAAAACGGAAACATTCAAATTATTGGATAAAGCACGTCAAATTAAACAAACTGGTACTACTGGCGCCTATACCCAACAATTTACACAGATCGAATTGAATTTGGATGAAATAAACAAAATTCTTGAAGGACAAAATATTAATAAATTTGATTTGGAACGTGTACAACATATGATTGAAGAAGCTAAATCCAATCTAGCTAATCTGCAGGAAGCCCTAAACAATCACGAACGACAACTTGAAGATACTAAAACAAATATAATCAATGTTAATTTCAAATTAAATGCATTGGCAAATAAATCAATGGATTTAGAATTGGAAGCAAATCAATTGAAAAATGAAACATTCGCCCTACAAGAAGCTAATGTTGAAGGTGCATATAATATGACTAAGGATGCACAACGTCGTAGTCGTGCATCAAGAAATTTGGTCGAAGAATCAAGTAATATTCTAACGGATTCACAAACAATTCGTCGTAATACTGAACAATTGATTGATCAACCAAAAGGACAACATAATCTTACCTATCAAGAAAATGATCGAATATTACGTAATATTCAACAGGAAATATTAGAAATGGAAACTGGCCTGCCAAATATTAATAATCTGGTGTGCGATGGATTTTCTACTATTGATCAATGTGACAATCTTTGTGGTGGTGCTGGTTGTGGCCGTTGTGGTGGTATTAGTTGTACACATGGTGCAACTACAAAAGCATCAACAGCTGTTGAATTGGCTAAAAAAGCGGAAAAAGATTTACAGGATAAGGATCGTCATGTGAAAGATGAACTTCGTCGTATTAAAGAAGCACGTGAAAAATCCGATGAAGCATTGGATGAAGCAAAAGCTGCATTCGAACGGATAATGTTGGCCAAAAATACTTCTACCAATACGGCTATAGAAGTGAACAATCTGTTGGATCAGATAAATAAATTTCTTAGCGATGATGTAGCGCAAGCTAAAGATGTTCGTGAAATTGCTGAAAAATGTCGTCAGAATACAATTTCATTGGATGAAAATGAAATACGTTTACTTGCATTGGAAATTAATAAAACTATTGCCGGATTGAAAGATATCGATCGTATCCTATCGGAAACTCGTGATTCGCTTGAAAAAGCTGAACATCTTAAAATAAAAGCCGATCAGGTTAAGTGAGTATCATTAGTATTTTACAACAAAAATCTAATCCAATTTAATCAATTTAATAAAATTAGGAAAAAAGCCAATGATATTCTGTCGTTAGCGGAATCAGTAAAAAAAGAATTGGAAAAAGCATTGGATGCACAACGTAAAGCAAAAAACTCAATTGATATGGCCAATAAATCAATCATCGGTATTGAACAGGATCTAAAAGAGGTAACCAGTAAAGCTGACGAAGCCAAAGGTAAAACCGAAGAGGCAAAAGGCAAAATTGTCGATCTAAATGATCGATTAAATAATTTGACAAAGAAATTCACTGGAAATAAATTCAATATCGAAAATGCAGAAAAAGAAGCAATGGCTGCTTCAAGCAGTGCTGAAGATGCAAATAAGGTGAGATAAATTTAATCTTTTCTTTCATTGTATTAATTCCGATGATGATTGTTATAGTATGTTGTGGATCTGGAACGTAAATATCGTTTAGCAGCCCAAAAATTGGATCAAAAATCTAAAGTTAGTGATGATCTAAAGAAACGTGCTAAAGCTTTAAAAGATAATGCATCAACATTGTTGAATAATGTATCAGTAAAATTAAAATCAATCGAAGGTAAGTTACTTTAGTTACTGTGAAATATCACACTGAATTATGTTTCCATTGTTCAGATTTTGAATCCGATATCGCTAATAATGATCAAAAATTGGATGATCTACGACGCAAAATTGAAGAATTGGATAATGAAATGAAAAATCATCTGGAAAATATTGAACGACAATCGAAATTCTATCGTGACTGTCAAGCCTAGATGATCGAGCTTAGATAACGACAAAAATTCAACTTTTTGACCAAAAAAACAAACATAAATCGCCCATACATACAAATCTTTTTTAAAAATATCTTCATCTTATCAGCTTATCTTTTTTAAATAACTTTTATTATTACCATTTAAATATCATTATAGTACTGAATGATTATTGATTGATTAAAAAAAAAGACACTCAATATTTTTTTTTGATTTTAAAAAAATTTAAATTTTTTATTTTTATACAAATAATTTTTTATAAAGATAGTATCAATTGAGAAATTCTTCCAATTCGGTTTTAGATAATTGTTTTGTCGACTGTGATGATTGCATGTTGTTGTGATTGTTGACGGCGGTGTTATTCATTGTGGTCATAGTTCGAATTGGACCAATGGTTAATTGTTTCATTGAATTCAGTGTTTGCGGCATGGATTTCGGATTAATATTCGGTATGGAAATATTATCCAAGGCTGAATAATTGGGTTTTAGTTGTTGCTGATTTAATGTTGTCGAAAATGGTGATGATGACATAGGTCCATTTCCATTGAATGGGAATGATAATTGTGATTGTGTTGAGGGTTTTGACATTAGATTTAGATTTGAATTAATAAGCAAATCGGTCAGATCTTTTGTTGGTGGTGATTGAGAATGTTGACTAGATTTGATAGATTCAGAGTTCAATGATGATGATACATTATCATTGTTAGCCGTCCATAACATTTGTCGTTCATTCATTTTTAAACGTTCCGATTGTTCTTTTTCGAACGCTAAACGTTCTTTGTCATTCAATGATAATGAAACATTATTATTATTGACCGTTGTCATTTTATCACCATCACATGATGAATCATTCAATTTGAATGGATCAAATGATTTTCCATCATTCGATTGTTGTTGATTTTCAATAAAAAATGAATCCTGTTGTACTTTAATCGAATCTAATTGCCTCAATTTGGCTTGATGTTCTTCTTCAATTTTATTTAAAATTTCTCGAATTAAATTCATTATTGTCGTATACTGAAACAACAAAAAAACAACAATGAAAAATGTGAATAATTGGAGAAAAAATCACTTACCTGTTGCAATGATAGACCATTTTCAATGGATAATGGAACCAAGAATGGAATAATTTTATTAGCTAACATTTCTTTTGGGATGCCTAACTTGTTACTATTGATTGTTAATGTAAAAATTCCTGTTTGAGGAAGAAAAGAAAACCATTAAAGTGATTCAGGAACAACACATATCAACACTTACCAACTGAACACATAATAACAGCCGGTTCACGAGATGGCATCATCATTATCAACGGTAGAACTTCATCCAATACTAGCCATTTATCTAAATGTTCCAATATTTTACCCAAACAAATCAGACAATTGACACGTACAGATAATAATTTTGTTTCCAATGCTAATCGTTTGATTCGAGGTAGGAGCATATTTTTCGAACCAGAAAAATCAATCAAATGTATAATACTTGGAACAACACTTAAACATAATTCTTGTATTTGAAAAGCATCCGATTCAAGAAAACGATATATTAATGGTATGATATGTTCTTTTAATGCTTCCGGCTTAGATTTAAATTTATCGACAAGGAAATTCATATTTTTTAACAAAAATAGTCCTATTTGAATTGGTTCTTTATAACGAAATACCGGTATCAATTCGGGTAAGATCCACGTATGAAATTCCTCGTTATCGGTTTCTTTTGCTATTAAAAACATTGGTGGCAATACAAATGGTACCATATCAGGATTAACAAATTCTTTTGCTAAACCATGAACAATTCGTCGCAGTTTTATACGTTTCGGTATCCGTTGCAAAACATCGGGAAGATTTCGATAAAATTGTGCTTTCTGTTGACTATCCCATTGAAATAAACAATCAAAATATTGCAACGTTCGAACGAGAACATCTTGAAATAATTGTAATTTTGACAATTGTTGGGCATCAGGTCGAAGTTTTGGGTCAATGCTTAATAAGAGGCGAAAATGTTTTCTAAAATCTTCAGGTATACAGGATAATGTTGATGTTTGAGATAATTTATCCTTTAAATCGATAGTAAATTTTTCCGGCCGATATTGATATGATGCATCAAACAATAATAATGGTTTTCCTTTATTATATAATGTATAGGCAATCATACCTAATGAAAAAATATCTGAACTTGTATCGATAATGCAATTTTCACTCGAGGGTGATAATTGAAAATGTTCCGGTGCTGAATAGGTGAAATTTGGTTGAATTTCTAATGATAAATCGGCAATGACTTTAAGCGAAGGAAATTTATATGGTTGTTCATTTGGATTCAATGTTTGTACACTGAAATCGAATCCAGCTAATTTCCAAATACCATTACGATTTACAAGGATATTTTCCGGACAAATATTTCGATGTAGAATTCGAGCATCTTTATGAAGAAATTGCAGACCCTCAGCTAATTGTAATAGACCATATTTGATTTCAATATCATAGAATTCAAATAGTTCACCATCTTTTGATTGTTCACGTGCAAATGTAGGATCGAAAAAATTTGCCAAACTTCCCAAAACAGGTTCAGTAGCAAATGCAATTAGATCACGACTTTCTTCCAGGTTATGTTGTATGGTTAACATTGATGGATGACGAAGACGTGTCAATTGTGGAACACCATGTCGAATTGTTTCGAATAATTGTTCTTTTTCCTTTCGTTCGAATCGATCAGTTTTTTTATCCAATATAAACAATGATGCCTGTTCTTTTGTACTTTTTTTCGTTGCTTCATAAATTTTAAAACATAATCCTGGGCCAGCTGATCCAATTTCACGCAATAATTCATATTCTCTTGTCAATGGATTACCAGGCAATGCAGTTGATAAATTATTTGTAACATGATAAACAGTTGACGATACTGTATCACGTAAACGATTTAACATTGATTCCATTCCTATTTCCGCACAATTATTGTTTGACTGATGATTCAAACATAGTGGATCAACAAAACATAAACAAAACAAAAAATCCAAATTGGATTGCAATCGAATCGAAAATGAAAACAAAACAGGTGAGTTTTTTTTGTTGCTTCTGGCAATGACAGCCTGGCTCTCCCGTTTTTCTGCGAAATAACTGTTCTTTTTCTAGTCAGTTGTTTATATTGGTCAAAAGATGGCAGCACCTGGATTGCAATAAACATTTTTTTGGCATTTTCGCCAGAATGACAATTAGCAATATTGATATCAATATTGATGAATTTAACAACAAATTTTTAATTTTTTCGTTTGTAAATATTTCTTTGAAAATAATAACAACATATAACATATTAAGTATGGAAGAATTGGCCTACAAAATGCCTACAAAACAAGAATTAAAATCAACAATTGAAAATCAACAACGACATAATTAATTTTGTGAACAACAACAAAAAACAAAACAAAATCTTCAAAGGTAAATACATAATTAATATTTGATTGTGGGCTGTGGTGTAAAAGCGAGCAAAAAAGAAAAGAAAAACATTTTTTGTTTTAAAATGGCTGATTGTGTGACCACAGAAACATCATAGTGACCAAGAAAAAAAACATTGATAAAAAATTTTCCAAATAAGTTTTGTTTTTTTGGGGGGCTTGAACATCAATAATAATATATTAGATTTATCAATTATTTGTTTGTCTTTTGGGCTTAGGGGGAAAAGAGAGATCGAAATCAATATATAAATTATTCTGGATCAGCAATAACAATAATTTGGATGATGTAATCAAATCGATTGATCAATCAATCGATAGTCATTTTTAAAATGTTCAAGTTTAAGGCAAAATACACAAATGATTTTTTTTGTTCTTTTTTTTTCGCTGAATTATAGTGCTCACCGTGGTCAAAATTGATCCATCCAATGTGATCCGGAAGCTTAATCGAACAACAATTGATGGAAGTTTGTAGATTGAATTGAATTCAAATTGGAAATTTGTTTTGGTTGCCGAGAAAAATGAAAATCAAAACCGTAATAAAATTTCTATGAGAAAAAGAGATTTTTGATTCAGCAAAAACGATGCTATCCTATTTCTATATCAGTATTAGTCTAATGTCAGTGTTTTGCAAAAACAAAAAAGGGCTGAAAGAAAAGAATAGAAAGCAGAAAATGTTCCATTCCCGATTTTGTTGATCGGATAATTGACAATTCTTAGTGTTTGAATTTGTTTCAAACACACATTCATTAAAAAAATTATCCCGAACAAACAAACCAAAAAGGAGAACGGGAAGAAAAAGAATCCGGAAAATTTTTGGACCAAACAAACAAACAAAAATTATGTCAATTTTCCCATGTAACATGGGAAAAATCAGCACACACAAAACACACATCATCGAAAAACAACAAAAAAATCAATAAATGACACAGGAAAAATGATTTTTCAGTTGATTTAACTATGTTTATCACCAATATAAATTGGTGGTTGTAATGGCGGAGGTTGTGGGGATGTCGATGATGATGATGATGTTTGATGATGATGATGATGAATGTTATTATTCTGTGTATCCATATAATTATGCTGTTGTTGCTGGGTAATAATCCACGCATTTGGATGGTGTGTTGATTGTTGTAGATTGGTTGTAATATGATTATTATTAATGTTGTTATTATTATTATTTGTAATTGTCGAATAATTGGAAAGTCTTGAATCATGAAAATATGATGCTGAATCCTCGTTTGTTGTTGGCGATGTTGTTGTTGATGATTGTGAAAATAGATTGGATGATGATAATAATGATGGTTGTTGTTGTGATGCTGGCTGGGGTGTTTGAGACTCCATTGCATAATTAACATCCATGGGATCAACTGATGGAGCATATGCACTAAAATTTAATGGATATGACATGTAATTATTTGGATCATAGGTTGATATTGATGTTGGGGAAAATATTGTCGGTGGTGATGGTGAAGACAATATTGTAGAATTATTCATTATTAATTGCGTTTCGAATATTGGATGTGTTTCTCGCCAATATTGCTCCAAATATTCGGCTAAATGTTGACAAGCATCTTCAAGATGATTTTCATCCAATATTACATCGAACATTTCCTATTGAAAGCAAACCAAAATGAAATACGATTAAAACTGAATTTCAATTCACCACTTGACTGACCTTTGGACATTGTGCTAATTTTTCGGCTGCAATCATTTGTACGTTTAAATTTTTGCTTTGACCTTTGCCACGTGATTTGATTAGACGTTGTAAAACTTTTGGTGATGATACTTTTATATAGACAAAAATTGGCGCCAACGGAGTTTTGGCCAAACGTGTTGGATCATTAATGGTATCACAATCCAGAACAACCAATTGCATTGTTCGTGCTAATTCAAAGATTCGCTCGATTTCGGCTTGTACTTGAGCTTTGTTTTTGGATTTGATTTTGATTAACAAAAATTAGGAATCGATTACCAATACTTACCAAGACTGGCACGATTTTCCATTTTCCCATATTCTAATAAATTTTTCTTAGCATTATTTGCTGAACGTTTTGCCATCGATATATCGATCATAACACGTGTTATAATAATACGCGATTCAAAACGATGTTTTAGAAAATCGAATAATGCTTTTTGCATCATATCGGTTACTTCATAACCTTTTAATGAGGGTCCAACTAAAACAACTGGTCGCATTGACGGTACAACATCATATGGTGCCGTATGTTCAGACTGATTAGAACAAGAAAAATATTTCAATTCAAACAAACAATAATCACTTTTTGAGACAAAATAACCTTTTTGAATAAAATTTTTCGTCGCTCTTTAATGGTTGGTGTGGATACTGATGATTTTAAATGTTTCAATTGGATTTCATTATCATCAGGATTTTCTGTGACGATAAAGTCAAGATAAATAATGTTTATATTTACAATCTTTTTGTTTTCCTTACCCGAATTAGATGCATTAGAATCACTTAGATTTGATTTTGAATGTGAATTCGAATTGATCATGGAATTGACGAAATTTTGACCGTGATGATTCTGTAATTTGGATGATGATCGAATTTTGGTTTGAATCTGATTTTGTTGTTGTGTACGAAGACCTTCTAATTTAGCCGGACTTGGTATAAATCCAATATCACAATTTTCTTTAACCAAACGGCCAATCCACCAATCATTGTTGTATTTCTAATTTTTTCCGAAAAAAACAACAAAATCAATCAATAAAAAACCAAAATCGATTAAATACCTCTTTGATATGAAGAAAATCTTTGATACCAAATGAAATTGCATAACCATGTATTGGTGAATCATCATCAACACTACCATCATATGAAACATTAGTACGTACAGCAAATGCAACCGGTTTTGTCTGCAAACAAAAACAAACAACAAATTTGACAATTAAAAATCCAGTTAAAATTGCAATATTCGATAGAAAGGATAAAAAACCAATCAACCGTCAGATTTGGTAGAAAAAAACTAACCTTAGCTTTTTCCAATTGAATCAATGCTAAACGTTCATTACGTGCACGTTGCTCACGATCATCATTCGATTCATGATGATGATGAGTATGATTATTATTATTATAATTTGAATTGATTGGATCCTGAATTATTCATCATTTGGATACGTTTTTGTTGTACGATGGGTACATTTGTTCATCAAAACCAATTGAATTTTCAGTAATTAAAGAAATTAAAAAATTGACATTCACCAATCAATCAATCAAACAAACATACCAATTTCATGATGGTCAAATTGAAAATTGTTTTCTTCTTTTTCAAAAATACAATGATTTGATGGGCGGCATTCGGCTTGTTTGTTTGGTTTGTCTCGATTCAAGATCAATCAATAAAAAAATTCAAATCAAATTGAATTGATTGAATAATGATGATCGATCAATGATGAAATCAATCAATGCAAGAAACAAACAAAAAAGAAAAAGAATTTGGATGTCGGCCAAAAATCGAAATCGAACGATTTTTTTCCTTTGGTCGAAAACGTTCGACTGCTACCACCACCATGTGATGGAATTTTGATTTTGCTTTTGAAGATCAGAAAAAAATCAGAATTCTGTGTGTGTTCTTGGTTGTTGTTATTGTTGCCTTTTTACTGAATAGAGAACAAAAATCAATCAATAATTTGAATAAAAATCAAATCAAAAGATTTATTGCCACCATTCTATTCGAAAAGGAATCATTCGGATTGGAAAAACTAATTGCACAATGAAGATGAAGGAAAGAAAAAGAGAATGTTCATCATCAACATTCAAAAAAACAATAAACATGCAGTGTGTGTATGAAGTGAATGTAATTTTGTTGAATAAAAGATTTCTTTTTTGTTTTTTTCATTCATTCATTCAATTCTAATGATGGCAATGAATTTCAATGTTACACACGCAGAGAGAATAAAATAAATAAATAAAAAAGAATTATAATAGAATTTCAATGCCAATATCAATACCAAATGAACTAATGATGATGATGATGATGATGAAATGTTTGATGACAATGATTTGAAGTTGATGAAAGAAAAGCTTTTTTAATGACAATTATTCTTTGTTTTCAAAGTCGAGGCTAAAATTTCATCAAACAAAATTCAACAACACATCAAACACACAGTGAATAATTGATTGGGTCTATTTTTCCAATTTCGTTTCATTTTTGAAATGAAAAATAAAAAATAAAAATCCACAAAAAAGAAGAAATCTTTTTTCAAATAAAATTTGCTCGAGTCAAAACATAATAAAAAAGTTTTATCTTGCCGAAATTCGTTGTTGTTGTTATTGAATTGTGTAAATTCTGCTGTTCGGTTATTCATTTACTATTATTGTTGTTGTTTTTCGGTTATTCTGTGTGAATTTTGCCCGGATCTCTCGAATTTCTAGTTTCGAATTACTTTACTTTCTCCGCTACTTCTTCATCTCTATCACTCATTGCTTTGCTGCTATTTCACTGCCGCACGACATACCACACACACACAAACATCAAACACATACTAATGCTTCTGACATTGGTGGCCTTTTTTTCTACGTTGGTAGTAGTGGTATATTCTGTGCCCTAGTTCATTCGAAAAAAAATGAAAAAAAATTCTCGTTAAGGATTCTGCTCGAAATTCTTTTGCATCAAAATAGGTTTTCCAAAAACATTTTAAGAAGAAAAAGTTTTCGGATAAAAATTTTTCCTGGAAAATTTCCACCCCTCCCCATCATAAACAAAAAGCATTGGAAAAAAAATTCATTTGGATACGATAAAACTTTGGTTATAACGGTGTTTTATGGTTTGTTTGTTTTTGGTGGTGATCATCATGAATGATTGATAAACATTGTTTGGAATGGAATTTTCGTTTGTTTGCTTGATCTTTGGTGGCGACAAAGTTTTGCCTGCACGAAAAATATGCATTCAGCCAATTTATCAGATTAATTCATTAAAAATTTATTTTTTACCTTCAAAAATGGTTAATCATAAAATGGCTTGCCACTCAAAACAGGAACCAGATAAAACTGGTGAATATATTTGAGAAACTTTGCCGGGAAGCAAAAATATTTCTGGAAATATTTCCTGGAAAAAATCCAATGAAAATTCTTCAATTTGATCAAGGTAATCAAGAAAATTATCTTGATTGAGATTGGCGTGTGTGTTGATGTATATAATTATCATATTCACATTAGTGTTGTTGTTGCAAAGAATGTTTCATCTTTTCATTTGAATTTTGATTTAAAATTGAAATTTTTAGATTTTTTCTGGGTACAATCAATCAACATGCATACACTTATATACGCCATTTATTATTACAATGACGTCGACGACGATTACAACTTTCTCTCTTTCTTTTTTTTGTAAAAATTATGAACGGAAATCAATCGAAGCGATAACAGAACAGAAAGATTCGATGACAAAAAAATTGCTTTGGTCAATGCAAATGATGATTGGACTGTGGTGAAGTTTGTTGTCCATTCTGTTGTCGAATCCATTCGTTTTTGATTATTCCGAAAGTTTTGATTGATTAACTGTGTTGATTTTGTGTTTGATTAAGCAAAGGAAATCATTGTCTATCAAAAAAACCGATCATCATCATTATCTAGAATGATTTTAGTAATAGTGATAAAAACCTTAATACAATTATATACATGGATAACATTGCCGATATATTTTTTGTTGCAACAACCATGGAAAAATCGTTACGGAAATGACCGAAAACGTATTCGTACCTATCGAAAATCATCGACGATCGAAATGACTGATATTTATGTACGTGATGATAATGGTGATTATGATTATCCAATATTCGAGAAATCAACATTAACCGAAATGTTTGATGATTTGATTCGAATTTATCCACCCGATCGACATTGTCTTGGTTATCGAAAAATTCTTGGCGAACAAATTATTGATACTGATTCGAATTGTAAAAAATTGGAAAAAAAATATCGATTATCATCATATAAATGGCTTACCTATCAAGATGTTGATCAAATTTCTCGAAATCTTTCCCAAGGTTTATTAGCAAAAGGTTTATTGAAATCTGATCGTTGTCTAATATTTGCTGAAACACGTATCGAATGGATGATTTGTTTTCGTGCTTTGTTACGTCTCGGTACACCTATTGTAACATGTTATGCTAATATGGGTCACGATGGTGTCAAACATGGAATTTTCGAAACAAATGTTCAAATGATAATAACCTCATTAAATTGTCTGCCAATTCTTGAAAATGTTCTCAATTCATTGCCATCGACTATGAAACATTCTGTTAAACATATCATCTATATGGATGATTATCGTCAACCAAAATCTCTGGGTAATTTTCAATCTGAAATTGACATTTCATCATTAAGTTCTGTTGGTGAATTGGGTAAAAAAATACGTGAAGATGGCAAAGAATTGCCATATCCAGAACCACGAACAGATGATCCGTTGATAATAATGTATACATCGGGTACAACCGGCCAACCTAAAGCAGCATTAATGACACAACGGCAAATTATTCAATCGATTCGTGCATTATTTACAATCATCCGAAATGTTCGTGATACTGGTGCCGAACATACTTATATTGCATTCCTACCATTAGCACATATTATGGAATTAACACTGGAAATATTTCTATCATTATTCGGTGTACGATTGGGTTACTCATCACCTCAAACATTGATGGACCGAGCACCTGGATTAGCTTCGGGACAAAAATCTGATGTCTGTCTATTGAAGCCAACCATAATGACAACTGTACCATTAGTTTTGGAACGAATTTTAAAACAAATCGGGGAACACATTCAAACCAATTCCACCCCACTATTTCATCAAATATTTGATTATCTTATCGATTATAAAGCTAAATGGACCCGTCGAGGTTATCAATCTCCCCTAATAACTCGGTTCATTTCGAAAAAAATTCAAGAAAAATTTGGCGGTCGACTTCAACTAATATTATGTGGTGGTGCCGCTCTAGATCCAATCGTCGAATCAAAAATACGTTCAGCATTGAATGTAAAATTGTTAGCTGGTTATGGTGCAACTGAAACAACTGGTGCTATATTTTGTCAAGATTTTTTCGGTTTAGATTATGGATTTGTCGGCGCACCAATGGGTGAAATATATCTGCAATTACGTAATTGGAATGATGGGGGATATACGGTACGAGATCAACCAAATCCGCGTGGTGAAATCCTTGTCGGTGGTGATATAATTTGTATTGAATATTTTCATAATTCATCATTAACTTCGGAAGCATTTTTTACTGACCCCAAAACGGGAATTCGTTGGTTTCAAACAGGTGATATTGGTGAATTATATCCAAATGGCTTTTTGAAAATTATTGATCGTCGTAAAGATCTGATAAAATTACAAAATGGGGAATATATTTCATTGGGCAAAATTGAAGCTTCGCTCAAACGTAGCCGTTATATTGAAAATATTTGCGTTTACGGTCATATTATGTCCGATTATTTGGTGGCATTAATTGTACCGGATAGAAAATGGTTGAAAAATTTATCAGATGATTTGGCTAAATCAAACAACAACAACATACAAGATTTATGCAATGATATCCATATCGAACGATTGATTTTCGAAGATGTTCAACAAATTGCAAAACAATCTGGATTAAGTCGTAAAGAAATTCCTAAACGTATCCGGTTAATATCGGATGTTTGGTCCGTTGAAACCGGTATCCTAACATCGGCAATGAAAATGAAACGCAATGTTATTGAAAAACTATATAGACAACAATTATCGGATTTATATTCTGATTCTAATAATAATTTAGGCTAAATTGAAAAGTTACAATGTTCAATATTTCATCGTTTAATTAAATTTTTTTTTTATTTCATATTTATGTCCACTAAATCGACTCAACAGTATCAATATGTAGAAATAGCTGCCACAACAAAAACAAAAAGGCGGAGTCGATCGATCGAATGTCTCTCTCACTGTTTTTTTCTCTCTGTGCATTTGTTTGTTACACATCTGATCGTTATGGTGGTGATCATCATTTGGTGGTAAAAATATTTTTATCTTCAAAAAACAGCAAAAAACATTTCATTGAAAATTTGGGGAAAACAAATCTCCCTCCCCAACAACACTCTCCTGTTTTGAGTGTGTGTCGATTATCGTTGTTGTTGTCAAGTCAACATAAGTATGTGGATGGATGGATGATCAGTTTTGTTTTGATGACGAAGACAGGAATTGAATCCAAATTAAAAAAAATGGAATGAGAGTTTTCCTATTAACTAATATGAGATTCCTTTATCATCATCCCTAAACTACCGTATTTTTGTTTGTTCGCAACATTTCAAAAAAATTAATCTTGTATCTTCGAAACCATTCGACGATCAAAAACTAAAAGCAAAGTATTTTTCGAATTGAAATAATGATGACCAAATTTGAACAACAACAGCAACAATCATCAACAACGATGATTAATAATGTTCAGGAAAATCATCGATCACGTTTATTATATGACGATGAAAATGATTTAATATTCAGTCTATTAGGACGAAAATGTTTGGTATGTATTTTCAAAATTTTTTAATTGAATTTAATTTGATTTTTCTCCATAGTCACAATCGACAGCCGTCGTTCAATTATTAATAACCCGGCCACCCGATCATATACGTTGGCAAATCAAATGTACGGGTGTTGTTTGTTTTGTCAAAGATAATCCAAAACGTTCATATTTTATTCGTGTTTACGATTATGATGTATGTGTGTGTTTTGCTGTCAAAATTCTTTTTTGATAAAATTCTTTTCAATTTTTAAATAGAAAAAAACATTAGCCTGGGAACAGGAACTGTATACAACATTTGAATATAAAAATGCACGACCAACATTTCATATGTTTGAAGCACATGTATGTCTTTTTTTTGTCCAATGAAAATTCTTTTACCTTAAAAATTCGTTCCAAAAAATAAAGGATTGTATGGCTGGACTGTATTTTGCCAATGAACAAGAAGCCAATCATTTCCTTGAAACTGTACAAGGAAAATTGGAAAATCGTAAAAAGAAGTCACAAGGTCAGTGTAATGGAAAATGTTTTTTCTTCATTTGAAAAAATTTGTTTCTTCTTAAAAATAGAGAAAAAAATGATGAATCATAATCATAATAATGGTAATGTGATAATGCAGTCATCACAATTCCAACAACAACAACGTCAACAATCACAACAACAACAACAATCATCATTACACAATTTACAGCCAACAGATCAAGGTGTTTCATGTAAGTTAAGATGGAAAATTTGATGTTTGAATTGATTTTTGTTTTTTTGTTGGACATTTAGTATTCAGTAGCCGTAATAGATCATTTAATCATATTTATAAAACCAACAGCAAAGATAAACAACAACGTAATCGTGATAAAAAGAAAGGAATATCGAAAACCGATATTGGAAATCCAACCAATTTTCAACATGTACAACATATTGGATGGAATTCACAAACAAATTCATTCGAAATGGATAAAATTATTGATAAAAATCTCATGTCCTGTTTACAAGCGCAAGGAATTACGCAGGAACAATTGAAAAATGAAGCCGAATTTATAAAAAAGTTTGTTCAGGATTGGCAACATGTCAATAACGGTAATGGTTCGATAATTAACCAACAACAACAACATCGGCCAACTGGACGTCCAGTTGGTGTGCCCATACCACCACCAACACCATCAGTGCCTCCTGTTGCTGTTATTTCACCGACAGCAACAAATTCGAAATCTAATTATGGCCAACATCAACAGCAATATAATGGCCATTATAATCAACAACAACAATCACAGCCTGTCGTTGTTAATTTTCCAGCACCGCCACCGCCACCATCATCGTCATTATTTTCATCATCAAATTCTTCAATGGGTAATAATAATAATATTCGAAAACAAACAACAGCACCGGCTATTCCGGCACCACCTCCACCACCACCGCCCCCTGCTTCATCGATGAATGAAATGACATCCCCATCGAGTGCAATAGCGTCACCACCCCCACCACCTCCTCCGCCGCCGCCGGCATCATTTTTAGCTGGTCCAGGTGGTGGTTCGACTGCTGCCGTTTCCACTGCCGGTACTAAACCACCAGCAAATGATCGTTCAGCATTAATGGATGAAATTCGTCGTGGTGCCCAGTTGAATCATGTTGATCCAACTGAACAATCATCACAGCGACAAAATGGAAATGGAAATAATCCGACTGATGTACGTGGTCAGTTGTTAGATCAAATACGTCGTGGTGTTGATCTGAAAAAAGTTGAGCCAAACACAAATAAATCCGAAGCAAAATCGGCAAATGAAATCGGTAAAGGTGGTGCATTAGCTGATGCATTAGCACGTGCCTTGCAGGAACGAGCGCAAGGCTGGAATCAAACAAGTGATTCCAGTGATGATGATTCCAACAACAGCGATGATGATGATGAATGGGATGATCGATCTACTTAAATAACATTATTTTTTTAATTATTTCATCAATCAATCCATTTACCTCCTGACACAATCGAATGAGATTGTCTTACTGCAACAACAGCGAAATAGACTTTGCTTCATTCTACTCGATTATTGTATTTGCTTCAGAAATTTATTGATTGTTGATCACATTTGCTTTATTCCTATCTTTCTCCATTTTCCAAACTTAAAATGATTGTTATGGAAGAAAATATTTTCACACTTGTCTGTGTCCGCAGTTGATAAAATTGTCAATCAACCCATAACTAACAATGAATAAAAGAAACATGAAAAATAACAATATTATCAAAGACAACATGGTTGCCGGTGAACATTTGCATTTGTTTGTTGTCGGTTTTGCCTTGTCAGCAGCTACACCGATATTCGAAGTAACAGGATCGGCCATTGTGATGAAAATTCCGGTACTATTGGTGAATGTTGATTCATCGGTTGGTTGATCGAATGATGATTTGAGAAATTTATTTGCTTTTGTCAGATGGTCATTGTTATCATTATTTAGGATTTGTACGGCAGGCAATGAAGAGGAAGATAATGCACAATGTTGTTGTTGTTCTCTGTTGTCAATGTTGCTTTCTGCATGCACATAAGGTTGCTCATCCTCTACGGATGAGTCGAAACTCTGATAATATCGATGAAAATAGTCCAACTTATCGGCCATCGATTTATATGACTGTTTTGCATGAATCTTTTCTGCTTCATTTTGATTGGATTGTTCATTATTGCCAGCAATACCATCATCATCATCGAATAGAACATATTTCGAACGATTCGAATTTGGACGCCAGATTGGCCACATTTTTGTTGTTTGGAAAAACTTGATTCATTCAATGAATCAAATGAAATTAGATTCGAAATCAAAATGGAAAAAACATCTTGTCCATCATCCCTTGATACGTGCTATCTCAAACATTTTTGTCATTCGATTAGGCAAAAAGCAAAACAACCGAATCGAGTAATTCGACATTGACAGCAGCAGTCATAACGAAACATTGAAAAACAAACAAGTCTCATCATTGATTGATAGCCACAGGTTTTTGATTTGTTTGAAAAATTTTATTTATCTTTGTACTTAGTAAACGTGACTGCTGCGAAAATAAGATTGACATTAATATGTTATGTTTTGAATAATGATTTGATGGTAATAATAATAATAATTAATTTTATCATTAGCAATATATCTACAATACTGGTGATAATATGCTTCAATTCTTTGCATTGTATTGATTGCGATTCGACAATTTTCTTGTAAATTGTAGTCATTATAGCGATTGTTGTTGTTATATCTCCAACACTGTAATCTATAATAATTTTCTTTATATCGACGAAATTGTGTCAATAGATTTTGGCAATAATTATTATGGTTCTGGTAGTTGTTGGGGTTGTTGTTGATGTAATATTTTGCTCGCAATGCTTCTTTAGTTGGATATTGATAAAAGTAAGATGATGGTGTTGATGAAAAATTACTGAAATTAGAAAATTGATAATATTCATTTGGATAGGATTGACCGAAGCAAGCATGATGATAATTATCATCGATATTATTGATAATCAATAATATTATTAATATGGCCAACTTTTTCATTATTATTTGCAATCACGAATGATTGGTTATCGATTCAATTTGTTATTGAAATGAATATCAAATGCAGCGTTGCTGACATTTATCAAGATCAATTCAAAGTTTGACATTTATTTTTGAATAACGAAATTCGAATCAAGTTCAATTTTATTATAATCAATATCAGGATGATTGAAATCGATTTATGAATGATGGAAAATGTTTCATCAATGACTTATCAAGTTGTTTTTCACTATGATTATGATGATGGCTATTTGTATCATTTTGATGGTTTGCGAGGGGAGGCTGATGAATTGTCCAATCGAATCGTTGAAGAAAAAATTCTCTTATCCTACCGAATAGATTATGGTTGTTGTTGTCGGATGGTTGAGCATTGACCGTTGTAGCCAAGGCAAATGATTGGATCACAATGATAAGGGTGGAAAATTGAGTGAAGCGTTTGAGAATCATTATTTGAATGATGGTTAATGTTTTGTTCTATTGACAATTTATCTATGGAATGGCAAACTGTTTGAAATAATAAAGTTTATTAAATAATGTTTTGTTAAACTGTTTTATTTTGATCAATTTTGTTAAAAGATTTGAATTAAAATAATAAAGTGTAGATTGCAAACATTGAACATTTGATAAATAGAATTGACATTTTTTGCAATTGAATGACATGGGATTAGATCAATCAACATTGGCGATTACATGGTCGATGGCAATAACTTTTACTGCAATTGGGAATAGTTTCGCAACATGGTTGTTGTTTGGAATGTATAACATTGATATTTCGATTGACAATTGACGACAAAGATGGTTGTTGTCGTTGATTCATTCGCATCAATAATTGTAACATTTGCAATGCAAGCATAGATGAATTTGCGATTCCATGGTTATGGATATGAATTTCCAATTTCCTTGGATCCGAACGTTGTTTCATATATCTTGGCCGGACTGGGATTGGAATGGGTGTTGTTGTGGTTGTTGTGGTTGTTGTTGTTTGTGGTGTCGTTGAACTGGGTGTGATCGGTAATTTGGTTGTAACTGGTAAATCTTCATTTCGTACGTAATGGATATCGGTAAAGGAATCATTATCATTTTCATCTTTGATTCGAATATTCAAATGGACATATTCAGTTGGATCTGGTTGTTTGGGTTTTTGAGCATGGTGATGATGAACAACACTGACAACTTCCTCGTTTTTCTTGGGTTTTTGTTGGGCAATGGCCGGCTTGAATGGTTGAACATGATGACCATGTTGATTATGTTGATTAATAAGATTTTCACGTCGCATTGCGATGGCTATTTCCATCGATATGGCCATCAATAGGAATATTCGAACAATCATTTTGTTCATTTTCACTTTGAAATCAATGGTGTGATTCTCGACTGGCAGATCAATTATGAATGTGTTTCCAATGATTTTCCTACCTAAATTTATTCAATAAAAAACTTGCTTTTTCCAACATTTATTGATGGCAAGCAAAAAAATCAAAGTTCAAACCCTTGATCTTTGCAATCAGTTTATGGATCGATGATTTTGTCATTTTCACATTTGTCGGCCATTTCACATTTAAGTGAAACAAAGTTTGAAAGTCATTGTTTTGATTGAACTGAATCGATAATTTGTTGAACCGATCAAACTTGTAACTTGCATGACGTGATGATATTTTCAACTGGCAAATATCAAAATTGACTATTTTTCAAGGACATGCCGAACAAATGCCAAGCAAAGTGGAAATATTTTTGAAAAATCATAATTTTTATTTGAATTAATAATGTTTGTTTGGAATTGAAATTGAATTGAATTGATTTGATTGAATAATAGATTTTGTTTTGTTTGTTTGATGTTAATTCATTTTGCAATTACCAATCTACTAGTTATTAATAGATTGAACCCCTTCGGTCTGGTTTGTCTGGTTGACATATTTTCTCCAATAGTCTTTCTAAATTTTCGATCAACCATTCAAATGGTGCACATTCCAACTTATCAGTGGAAGTTTTCATGCATTGCTGATATAGATGTTGCCAATAGGCTAGCATTCCATGTCTCAATCGGTCACATTTTGGATCACATCCAGATTTAAAAAAGCGCATCAGCAATTCCAATTCATTTGAAACTTCTTTGCAAACAAATGATTCAGGATCATTCACACATACATCTTTCCATTTTTCGGATCTCAAAAGAATCATATCGAAATTTAAATCACATTCGCATGATAATTCTGAATCATTTGTTGAAGAATATTTTCCATTCTCATTTTCGATACAATCATTGCGATTATATTGTTGTTGTCGTTGTTGTCGTTGTTGTCGCTGTTGTCGCTGTTGTCGCTGTTGTCGCTGTTGTCGTTGTTGTCGTTGGTGTCGTTGGTGTCGTTGTTGGTCATATGGATGGGGTCTTCGATCAGATTGGGAAGAACATGCATCGGTCAATTCTTGTTTTAGATTCTTGATCAATGATTTGATATGATGACAGTTTCGCTTATTCCGACCATTCATTCTACATTGATCTAATTTATCTTGCCAAACCGATAGGATATTACGATGGGTATGGCTGCATGTTTGATCGCAATTGTCTACATATTCTTGCATCAAGTCTGTAATTTTTTCTTCAATTTTTTCGCAACCAAACGAATTAGATTTGGAACATTTGCTGTACCATAATTTGGCATTCATTTCATATTTGTCCATTGTTTGTTGGCATGAATTGGATTTGTCCCGTTTGTATTTGGTTAAAGCATTGATATTGGGATTTCGTTGTTGTCGAAATGGTTTGGCATTGTTTTGAAGTTGGCGGGCTTGTTGTTGTTTGAGATTGCAAATTGTGTTGGTCAATTCTTTCATATATCGATTAACCATGGTGAATAGTTTGCAAGTTTGTAGTAGTTTGTTTGGTATAATGAGAAATGCGTTATTATTTCCATCACATAATTGCTGTTCCATTTCGACCATACCCTGGGAAATTGTTCTTAAAGCATCGCATATTTCATCGAAGCACTTCAATCCGGATACTGATTGTTGAAGAGATCGATCACAATTCTTATCATTCTTTCCACATGGTGAACAAGCTGGCGAATAGATTTTATTGATATTAACATTGGTTATTTTGGGATGAGGATGATTCTGGGGATTTTCTTGCATATGGCTAACCAGTTGATTGATTAATTGTTGCAAATTTCGTGATTCATCATTCACAACATCGCTTGGGGCTGGAGGAACGTAAATTGAGTCAACCATAGGACTGGTTCGTGCCCGAATCGAACTGGCCAATGCTACAAGCACCAACAACGCAATGGATTGCCACTTGATCATGTTGAAAATGAGGATATTACAATATTATTATTATATTATGTTATTAGCGATTAATGAACAATGATTGAATCCTGCAAACGTTTTATATGATCAGCATCTTATTGAAATGCAAAAGTTGAATCCTCCTGTAAAGATCATGCATTATATAAACTTTGATATTTTTTCGTTTTCGTTGAAATGATTTGACCTTCAATGCAAACTTTAGTGATAAAAAATGGATTTGGGTGAATGAAATGAATAGGATTTGTTATTTGGAACAAAGTTTTTTGGTGGCAACTATCATGATATTTGAAATTGATGAATGTGAAAATGTTGAAAACATGAAATGATGCCAAGCAAATGTTACAACTTTGTTTGTTGATAAATAGGAATTGATTTTGATTTTATTAGAATAAAATTGGGAGAGAAATATATTGAATAATAATAATGAATGGATCAATATTAGTTGTTTCTATAAAACATTACTAATACCAATGATTGTTAATAAGACATTTTATTCAAATTAAATTACATTTTTTGTCAATATGGTTCAGTTCAATTCAGAAATCTTCATCCAAAATGCCAGTATCCGGAACTGGACATAGTTGGAGCAATTGGTCATTAATTTTATCTATCAGCGATTTGGTGGCTTCACATTGCTCTTTGTTGAACTGATTTTGGATGCATTGATCATATTGTTCTTGCCAAAACGTTAGCAAATCATGTTGAACATGACTACATTTTGGATCACAATTTTTTATATAAGTTTTCAATAATTTTTCCATATCTTGATCCAGTTTCTCACAAAAAGATTCATTTTTTTGTAGAAAACATTTATCTGCCCAAGTTCCGCCAAGAATTTGATATATAAACAAACTTGTTTTACAATTCTCTTCAGGGCTCAATTTATCCTTTGAATCGAGCGAATCATAATCTCCTTGATCTGGTCGACATGGCTTGGCAGGGGTTGGAAGTTGTCGTTGTGGTTGATTTGGTCGACATGGCTTGGCAGGGGTTGGAAGTTGTCGCTGTGGTTGATTTGGTCGACATGGCTTGGCAGGGATTCGAAGTTGTCGTTGTGGGTGATTTGGTTTGGCAACGGTTCGAAGTTGTGGTGGTAGTTGTCGACGATTTTCGCGATCACAAACCATTTTGACCAATTGTTGCATAAATTTAGCAACCATTCTGAATAGTCTGCACACTGTAGCGATTGGCTGTTCATTGATTCCATCGCATAATTGATTTTCAAATTGCTCCATACGATTGTAAATACCTGTTAATGCTCCACATAATCTATTGCCATACATTAATCCATTTGACTGTTGGACATTTCGATTACAATTTCCATCATTCTTTTCACATGGGGGACAAGGCGGCGAATAGATTTTATTGATATTGACATTGGTTATTTTGGGCTGTTGGTGAAGAGGATCCTGTTGATTTTCTGGCATATGGCCAACCATTTGATTGATTAATTGTTGCAAATTTTGTGATTCACCATTCATAACATCCCCTTCCACTGAATCCGGTAATTTGTGTTTATCACCAGGAACGTAAATCGGATCGGAGTCAACCTCATCGTAAGGCGAGAAAATCAATCGGGGATTGGTTTGTGCCCGAATCGAATTGGCCAATGCTACAAGCATAAACAACGCAATGGATTGCCACTTGATCATATTGAAGATCCGGATATTATAATATTATTACGTTATTGGCGATTAGCGATTTATGAACAGTGATTGAATCCTGCAAAGGTTTTATATGATCAGCATCTTTAGTGAAATGCAAAAGTTGAACGATGCAGTAAAGATCATGCATTATATAAACTTTGATATTTTTTCCGTTTTCGTTGAAATGATTTGACCTTCAATGCAAACTTTACTGATAAAAGATGGATTTGGGTGAATGAAATGAATACTGAAATGGATTTGATAATTGAATAAATGGCTGAGTTGAATGAAAGAATTATCTATATAATTGCATATATGCGTCGTTTTAGTTCCTGCATTTGAATATGCATTGGTTTGAAATAATGGAAAAAATTTCTGTGGTCTGTTTCATTACAGGTCCAAGATTTTTTTCTCAACGAAAACGTGTTAATGTTGAAACATGATATTGTTATTTATTAATTGGAATTGATTTTGATTTTTATTTGAATTAGATTTGAGAAAATAAATATTTGAATTGAAATTAAATAGATTTGATTCAATAATAATAATGATAATATTAATAATAATAGTAATAGGCATTGGATAATGGATCAATAATGGATCAACAAATAAAAACAAATTGCTTTCGGATTAACCATTGTTGATGGAAATGGTTAGGGATACCGGGGACATATATCCATCAATTGGTCATCGATTCTATTGATCAACAATGTGATGTATTCACATCGATCTTTATGCTTTGAATTTCTGATACATTGTTGGTATTGTTGTCGCCAAGGCGATACGATATCCTCATCAGCTTGTACACATTCTCGATCACAAAGTTTAATATATTTTTTCAATATTTTCACCATTCCTGGCTCGATTGTTTTGCATATGGACGATCGAGAATGAGAACATTTCATTAACCACATTCGGGCAAAGCTTTGATATAAAGGCAATGTTAATTCACATTCGGCTTCAATGGTATCATCCGAATTGATACAATCACCTTTTCTACGTTGTTGTTGTCGAGGTGAATTGGAAGAAGAAGGTGCTTGGGACAATTGTTGTTTGAGTTGTTGGATCATGGATTTGATTTGTTTGCATTGTGGACTATTGCGATGTTTTTTTCTACATTCTCGATATTGATCCTGCAAAACCGATAACAAATCATTGTTATCACGATGAGGACGGTTGCGTTTTGCGTCACATTCTTCATTATATGTTCTCATCATCTTTTTCATTGATTTTTCAAGTTTTCTACAAAAAGACGATTCAGATTCGAATTCCGAACATTTGCTTTTATAATACTGGGCCATATTTTCATATTTTTTCTTTAATCGTTTACAATCGTTTGAGGCATTCATATGGTGATCTGATTGACGGTTATTTGATTGACGGTTATTTGATTGATGGTGACGTGATTGATGGTGATGGGGTTGACATTTTTGTGCTTCAATATCACTCCAAAAATCTCTTGCGAATCTGGCTTCTTTGCATAACGAACACAACAATTGACATTGATCGTCATCATCATCATCACCACAAAATTGTTGGATGTAAGCTTCGGATTGATTGACTAATTTTCTTACCTCTTGGCAAAATCGTCTTCTATCATCAGGTTTTTGTTTGAGCATGGCTTGTCGGCGTGGTTGTTGTTGTTGACACATTGCTTGTTCATCTCTACAATTTGGATCGTTTTGTCCACATGATGGGGAACAAGGTGGGGAATAGATTTCATTAATATTGACATTGGTTATTTTCGGTTGTTTGGGTTGTTGTGGTTGAGGAAGATTCTGTTGATTTTCTCGCATATAGTTGATCATTTGATTGATAATTCGTTGCAAATTTTTCGATTCATGATTGAAGACATCCACTTTGACTGAATCGGGTGATCTATGTTTATCATGTTGTACATTGTAATCGATCGGGTAAAATGGTCTGACATCCACCCCCTCGGGAAACAATTTGTTGCTTGGGGTTTGTGCCCAAATCAAATTGACCAGTGTCACAAGCACCAACAACGCAATGGATTGCCACTTGATCATGTTGAAGATGAGGATATTATGTTATTGGCGATTAGCGATTAGCGATTTATGAACAGTGATTGAATCCTGCCAAGGTTTTATATGATCAGCATCTTTATTGAAATGCAAAAGTTGAACGATGCAGTAAAGATCATGCATTATATAAACTTTGAT
>ERZ500997.74-NODE-74-length-28145-cov-10.767604_pt1 | contig 28145 bp, 38 predicted proteins | sample MGYA00248826_ERZ500997 | MGnify/ENA primary metagenome ERZ500997 (study PRJEB25958, sample SAMN03398524) | human skin metagenome | study: EMG produced TPA metagenomics assembly of the Human Skin Microbiome Metagenome (human skin metagenome) data set.
GACATTTCAAACAAAATATGTTTATTAAATTTTAACGAATCGACAGTTTAAAAATAAATCAATTTAAAATAAAAATGAATTTAGCTTGCAATCGAATACTCGAAATTTAACATCAAACTAAATCCATTACGACCAGTAACATCAGTTTAGATATGGTAATCATGGTCTCGCAAACAAGTATTGTTGATATTATTTATATTTCTTTGGAAATCAAACCAAATTCGCTGATTCGTATTCCGAGAATCAATTTTTTTTTGTTTTATGATTCCGGATCTTAAAAAAGTCAACACTAAGGGAATTAGTGTGACGTTTGCACCAGGGTACATCAGTTTGAATTCAGCCGATCTCATACAATTGATACAGGTTGTTGGCTTTGATTTGTTGGGACAAAGTAACAACGAATGTCCACCTGCACAATGAGCACAGGTGTCATGCTCTTGTTCACAATCATTGTGCTTGTGTTTAAATTTCTGGCACTTGTGACATTGTAGCACAGGGCAAACATCAATTACGTTGATTTTGCCATAATTGAATTTTATTTTGCCATTCATTTCTTCCAAAATCAATGTTTTGATCTTTGGGTGGACTTTTAGTCCCACATCAATCAGTTTATTATTTTTTTTATTTGGTCGTTTGAAGACCACTTTGATTGCAGAACTTGGGTGATGTTCTTTGAATTCGGGATTTATACTTTGTTGTCGAGTCGTCTCGCGAATCGTTCAAACAAGAATCGAATCGGTTGTCGATCATCACTGAAAAAGAAAACTGATGAAATATCCAACACAACAAAAACACGTTGAAGGAAAAGGATAAAACCTTTCCAATACATAATCGAATTCGAAATCGCTCTGCTACCATTACGAAAAATATCTACGCGTACATTATTAATGTGAAGCAATTACAAAGCGCACAAATCCACTCATTGATGACTCATTGATAATACTCATTATTTATTGATAGTTCAATCATCATCAATACAACATTCAAAATAATCCTCCTCCTCCTCATCATCATCTGCATGATAATTCGAACGAATCAAACGTTCGGCTAGACTGGTATAATTTTGATATTTACAAATGACCAAATTGGATTGATGAGGCTGCAATTCCTCATCATCATTCTCATTTTCGATTTGTTGTTGTTGTTGGATTTTGGTGAGGATGTCGTCAATTTGTTTGAATATCGATTCGAAATCGGGTCGTTTTGTGGGATCTTGCGACCAACATTGCATCATGAGCGAATAGATTACATCCGGACAACTAGATGGTGGTGCTAGTCGATATCCATTGAGAATATCTCGGCATAAATCCCCGTCACTCAGATTTTCGTATGGATATGATCCCAATGTGAATATTTCCCAAAGCACTACACCGAATGACCAGATATCGGATTGTTTGGTAAATTTGGGCTTTTTAGCCTGCAAACATTCGATCGACATCCATCGAATTGGTCGATAAGTTCCGTCAAGCACATGATAATTTTTTTTGTAAAGCTGACATGAAAGACCAAAATCACCTATTTTAATATCATTATTTTCATCCAACAAACAATTTCTGGCGGCTAGGTCACCATGAATGAAATTTTTGGCCGACAAATATCTCATACCGTCGGATATTTGCAGGGAATATTTCAACAAATGCACTATAGGTAAAAGTTGTTGTTGTTGAAGGAAACGGCATAGATCACCATTCACCATCAATGGCATCACTATCGAAGGCATATTATTGGAACGGTCGATGAAAATGGCCAAGGGAATGAGAATGCGGTCATGTTTATATTGACTCATCTGGATTCCTTCGTTGATGAACATTTTCATTCGAAAATAACTGCTCTCTTTTCGCAGTCTTTTGATGGCCACATTCTGTTGTTGTTGACCATTGTCGGTTGTCGTCGTCAAACGAGCCGAATATACCTCGCCAAACTTTCCTTCTCCCAATTTTCGTTTATATTGGACTGATTCATATTCGAGATAGAGATTTTTTTGTCGTAACTGTTTTTGCATTTTTCGTAAATAGAATTTGAGTTTGAGAATTTCCAAATTATGATGAAAGTAATGTCTTCGTGAATAGACAAACCAACAGCAGATTATCATCAACATTCCACCAATCACCGATGCAGAAATCTTTAATTCGAATGCTATCGGATCAGGGTTCGAATCATTGGAATCGAAATCATGATGGGCCAATACCGATAATGCAATGCCGGTTTCAACTTTGATACCGGAACGTTTGATTTGAAAAACACTCCGTGAATATTGCATGTGCAATTTGACTAGAGAATTTCAAACAAAATAAATTAGTATAGGTTCTTTGAATTGAACATGCCTACTTTCTTTGGCGGTATGGTCGACATGTTCGATGATGCATCGAATCGATTCGAATGTTTTCTGCTGAATTTTGCAGTGATATGGGCTTTTGATTGTTTTATTGTCGGACCAGAACATTATTTCATCCACGTCGTTATAAACTAGCGATAATTGATCCGATTGAGTGAAATATTGGCCCGATAAGGTAATCATCATTGGAACATCAGAAAACACCACTCTTGGTTTGATGGTCCGGATTTTTGGCTTCTCGAATAGATAATTCAATCGGTGCGAATAATGTTCACAATCGTGTGATACTTAAACAAACATTATTTTCTAGTGAAATCTATTTATCAAACGACTCACCATTGGGTCGATGCAGACACCAGTATTCACACCAGAGACATTGTTGGGGAACATTTGTTTGGTTCCAGAGTTGACAATCGTCAACAGTTTTCTGATCGAAACAAGGATGATTAATAATGCGCAAAAATTCGTTGGATGATGATGATGACGGTGGTGGTAATGTATGGATGGCCATTATCAATGCTAACAACAACAAAACACACCATTCAATCAACATTTTTCAGCATTATAATCTTTTATTGCCAATTTCATCAACCACTAATGATTATGAAGATGATCTGCATCAATCAATAATATTCACTTATTCAAGTTCGTCAAACGAAAAAACAGTCCAGAAAAAGAGAAAACGTCACTTGATGCCGATTGTGATTGGATCGTAATTCGGGTCATAATAATAATAATAACAATAATAATAATCATCATCATCACAACAACAATCACAACAACAATCACAACAATGCTAACAATGGAATCCTATCTTATCAAGAGCAGTTTATTATCTACAGTGAAATACATTGTCTCTTGTTTTCTTGATTCAAATATTTTATTGCTCCACATTACATCAATTGCATATCATCAGTCGATCATTTTCTCTTAATAAATATCTTTCCCATATGACGTAGTATTTTTCATTCTAATTTTTCCCTCCAGTAATTGCAAATGATTGCTGGCTAATGATTGAATGATGATCATGTTGGCCGAGAAAATTCGAAGATGAAATTGATTGATTGATTTCTTTGGAATGAATCAATTCAGTCATTCATCAATAGAATATATTTCCAAGGAAGGAAGAAAATATGAATACTTTTCCTTTCCATTCAATTCAGCTATCATGATTGACAATCAATAAGGTGACAGGATGTTTGCATCACACTTTTTCCATAAAAGACAGGCATTGAAGAAAGACAATTGAATGATGGCTATCACCAGGCAATCATCATCATTGCATCGATCATTGTCTGTTTGTCATCCTTGTCATTCAACACAAAAACCAGAAAAAACTTGAAACAAACAAAGCCTGTATTGAATTTCTTTTCTTTCAATTATTCATGGCAAATCTATTCAATTCAATTCAATTACTTTCCTCATGATGATGATCATTGTCAATTATGTACCTAAGCTCATGTGATCACCAGAATCAAAACAATCATCATGCAGTGAATGATGACAAATCATTGATTGGAAACAGAACATACTTATCTCCTATCGACCCAATCAAACATATCGTGTGCAGTAACCGAACAAAAATGATGACTCCAATCAAAACCATATTAATCATGGTTATCATTATTCACCCGATTCAATGTTCATCCAATCATGGGAATGCTGGTGTTCCACATTTCGATCGACCTCGATTCGGCTCTATCGATCGTGATAAACGTCAATCTAATTTCACTTTATCCGACCTTGATAATGACTACAATTTTTCAACGACCGCGACTTTCTTCGAAAATTCAACAGCAACCACTATTCATTCATTCACCAACCTTATCCCAATCGATGATAATTTCCAACCATTATTCAAAGGCCGTATCATTCCCAAAAATGAATTAAACCTCACCGATAAAGCGAAGAAAGTGATGACCGAATTGGATTACTATGATCAAGATGATTATGGTGATGATGAGGACTATGATGAGGATGATAATATAACTAGCACGGAATCCCCCAACACCAATAATGTTACTGACAATCAAGATGATGATGATGATGATATTGATAAAGCTATCGGTGGCGTCGCTGGAATTCTTGACAAATTGATTCGGGGACCAAAACAAAAGGAAATTAACGGAAAATCCCGGCCAGAAGACGTTTACATTTATCTGAGTCGTATCATTCAGCATGAGTATGCTAAATCGATAAAGGCAATAATGCCTCGAGTCTATGATTATCAATTTGTGATTGGTGAGCGTATTTCCCAACGTTGCTTCAATTCGTTCGTGCAATTTGCCAATCAATTTCGTAGACATTCAATATGGCCATACCAAAGTATGTATTTTATTTTATCGAATCAATCATCATTTTTTCTCGTTCACAGTGATTGCAGCATCAGCAACCTATTCATCTTTGAATAAATTTGCTCTCCGCAGTTATGGTGATTTCGATAGCTGTTTGGATATTGTTGCCCATGATGCTAGAGATGACCGTACTGATCAAGTATTCTTTACCGGACAATATTGTCTCATCGAAGTGGAATTACCGCTGCCCGAATTGAAATCGAGCATCACCTATTCCGATCGAATTCTCGATTTCAATCAAACAGAGCTGTCGGGCACATTTAGCGAATATTATTTGATGATAGCGCCGTTTCTGTATTCGAATCCTTTATCATTTGCACTTTGTCTGCCTTCCACTTGCTCGCCCCAAGAAATCCAAAGTGTTGCCAATTTTTGTAAGTGCACTATTTGTCCAAACATTCTCAATTCATTTTGTCCCCTTCACAGTTCTGCAAAAATTTCGCATCAATACCCGTCCCTTGTCTGACTGTTATAGCAGATTCAATATGACGGTTGAAGCGTTGCCCGAGGATGTTTCCGACAAATTCAATCTCGAATCAATCAGACAGATGCAATCCGGATCCTTCATCACTCAGTTGAATCGATATCAAATATTGGCCATGTAAGTCGTTGATTACCAATCACTATGGCCAAACTTAATTCAATTCCTGTAGATTGTTTGCTGTTGTATCGGTCATCACTGTATTGTTTTCGACCATATACGAAGTTTACCATCGATACTCGTCGAATGAAACCTTGAGGAAGAGTCATCACCGCAATCGTCCAAAATCCTTTTTAGTTTGTTTTTCGTTTCGCTATAGCCTTGAGCAAATGTTCATCATTCGCGATCGTTATGCTGGCCAGCAAATGAGTGATTTTCCTCGGAATAGCGGCCGAATGACCAATACCGCTTGTTTGGATGCAATCAAATCGTTAGCATTGGCCTGGATTTGCCTTAGTAATTTTTATCTTGTTGGCTATCAATCACATATGATATCCAGTCTTCGTAAGTTGATTGCTTGGCTAAATCACTTTCCTAGTTGATTTCTTTTCCCTAGCTCATGTTCGTCAATTGCAATTGAATATTCGCACCAATGTCTTCTATCAAATTGTCATTCAATCTTGGCTGTCGTTCGACATTTTCTTTGTCATCAGGTTTGTCTACTCATTATTGTTTTATTGAATCAATTTCTCATTGCCCTTGCTTAGTGGTTTTTTGTTGGCCTATACATTTCTGCCCTACATATCTAAACACGAAGGTCGACCATTACTATCATTCTTTTTTGCCAAACGATTCCTTCGTCTATTCCCCTCTGTGTTTTTCGTCGGTATGGCCATTAAATTGTTGCCATTATGGCAGAATGCCGGTCCCATTTATAATTCCAGTGTTGAGCGAATTCTCCAACCATGTCGACATCACATCCTAAGAAGTTTGTTATTTTTTGCCGATTTCTATGATTACGACAGAACGGTATGTCTATATTCTCGTAATCTCAATGTCACTAATTGATTTATTTTCGCACAACCAGTGTCTACCACATCTTTGGTATGTTAGCAATGAATTTCAGCTTTCCATGCTTGGCGTTCTCGTCCTCACATTCGTCTATAATCGACGTAAACATGCTGCAAAAACATTTGCTGCGTTGATTGCCATCGGAATCCTGATGTCCGGTTTGATTGCACATCGTCTTCAACTGAAATCGTTGATCATTGACAATGTAATCATCAAGTAAGTCATCATTTTATCATGCAACAATGTTCATCAATTCAAATATCCATCAGGGAAAGACCTGCCATTTTCAAATCACTACATTTCAATGGATTCGCTCATTTTCAGTCATATTTTGCCGGTATGGCATTGGCTTATTATTGTCGAACCAATTTCAATCCAACAGCTAAACCATTCAATTTCGCCCTGCCAATGCGAATTGTTACGGCACTCATTTTATTGACCTTGTCATCAGCATATGTGGTTTATATTCCGTTAATATTCGCTCACTACGATTTGGATGGCCACCAATCGAATTGGCCAATCATTGTTTATTACGCTACAGCCCGAATCCTATTCATCGGACCAACATTATGGATGATTGTCCAATGTTTACCTCGTAACAATATCATCACTAGAGTTTTGTCCTGGTCCATATTTCGCATTTGTAGCCATCTTTGTTTTCAAATCTATCTGTGGAATTTGATCATCATTTGGATTTATTTATTCACCAAACGCACACTGTTAGAAATCAATCTAATGGAGTCGGTAGGCTTTTGTTTGTTTGTTTGTTTGATCTTGTTCTGATTGCTTCACATCCAATAGTTCCCGGTAGCAATGAGCTTGTTCATCTTGACAGTGGTCATATCCATGTTCACTTTCTTGCTGTTCGAAGCACCCTATCGCAATCTATTTCGTTATTATTTCGAATCCCCGCGCACAGCCGATAATATTGATAGTTCATCAATTTCGATGAAGCATCGTCATTCGAATGCAACCACGTTCAACAATAACCATATCAAAACGACAACGCTGATCGAGCATCAATACAAACATTATGATAACCCGAGCATTGTCATCGATTCCTGATTTCTTCCTCCAAATCCCATCACATCTAAATAATTTTCTATCAAATCTGTGAAATTGTCGAATTAATAAAGTTAATTTTATTTGAGAAAAAAATCCAATGAAATCGTCGTTTATGAAGGGGACATTATATAGAATGCAGTGAGAGAGAGAACAAAGCAAAACTGTTCGAATTGTTTGTTGTTGTTGATGATGATGATTAAAGGAGCGATAAATGCTTGGCCGAATATCTGTGTTTGTATTGCTGATGACTAAGGAAAACGATAGACAATTCTAATTGCGTATATCTGGTTATTGTCTTCGAAATTCATCTACGTTTCAATCAGCCGAAAATAATTCTTTCATTCACTTGTTTTTCAATAAAGACGTATGTTGGATTTTGCTAATTGATTTCAATCTAATTATCATTCTGATTTTGTTTTCAGCTCTTTCTTCAACAACAACAATAACCGAATAAAAATGCCCAATATCAAATTACAAAGTAGTGATGGAGAAATATTCGAGGTGGATGTGGAAGTAGCACGAATGTCGAATACATTACGTACCATGCTCGATGACCTGGGCATCGAAGAAGATGACGGTGAACCGATTCCAGTTCAAAATGTCAATTCAGCCATATTACGCAAAGTAATACAGTGGGCAACCTATCATAAGAATGATCCACCAACACCCGAGGACGATGATGCACGGGAAAAACGTACCGATGACATATCATCGTGGGATTCCGATTTTCTCAAAGTAGATCAAGGAACCTTGTTCGAAATCATCTTGGCAGCTAACTATCTGGATATCAAAGGATTGCTGGATGTTACATGCAAAACCGTTGCGAATATGATTCGCGGTAAAACACCCGAAGAGATTCGCAAAACATTTAATATCAAAAATGATTTCACACCGCAAGAAGAGGAACAGATTCGTCGCGAAAATGAGTGGTGTGAAGAAAAGTGATTCAACAATGTGGGATCGAAAAAAGAAAGCCATATTTTAATCATCATCCGCGCACCTAGCAAAGTACATTCAAACACACCAAAAGCAAAAAACATTGATGATATGGAAAAGATTATGTTTCACTATTTTTCTCTTTAATCATAATAACCATTATTGAATGATTCAAATTAAAATACAAATACAAGCCATTTGGCAGCAAAATTTTTTCCTCTTTCTTCATAACATTAGAACCGATTGGCGAAACTTTTCGGTTTGACCATTCCCCCAGCGCTGATTTTATCTTCCAATTTTCGAATATGCTCATTGTGTTTAACATAACGTGTGCGGGCTTTATGTCGTGCATACAAAATTTTCTGCAAATATCGATGCATCACCAATGATTTACCGTCTCTCAGCAGATCTTCATAGATGATATCACGACTTTTGTACGGTTGTTCCCCTCCATACCAGAATTTATTCCATTGTGCCATTGCCAATTTGAGCAAACTATTCGAATCGCTCGAATAGCTACGGACCGAGCCACTATGAATTAATTAGATTTTTCAAAAATTTATCTCATTCACAATTCAATTTACCTCAGTTGATTTGAAAATGTTCGGATATTTTGCATTTTTTTCGCTTGACCGAAATTGTTATGAAAAAAGGTCGCAGAAAAGTGATGAGCGTAAAAAGTTTTGTTTACAATCGAATTCGACAATCGATAGTTGTTGAGAACATGTTTGCACAATAACAACAACAACAACACTATTCCTTATTATTGAGTGTTCATCATTCTGCCAATTTCATCAATTTTCAACTGAATTTGGTCTTGATTCCCCTCGATTGAAATCGTGAATGTCAAAATTGTTTTTCGAAAATCAATATTGAGTTGGTGTTTTGTGAATTATTGCCAAGTTTGTTAGATTCGATTGAGTGACTGTGTTTTGATGATATTTGATATTGGTGTCACCTATAAACATCGCCCAAGAGATTTCTTCAAGTCAAGTCACATTAACCAACACCAGGTAATTATTTTTATTTTAAGCCAATCAGATTTCTGATGCCAATTCCCTAAATAATGTCAAATAATGCTGTATCGGTGATTCAAAACGCCCAGAAAAGAGATTGATAAATAGTGCGAGTTTGTTGTTTTGGTTGATTATCATCATTATCAAGTTGTTTTGATATGTTCTGATTTTTCATTCTGTTTTGTGTCCATCCTGTCCATCCTGTTCATCCAGTGTTATCAATTATCTAATGAAATCTGCTTGATTCGATTCAATTTTCAATGACGTGACTTGTTGGCCAAAATTGAGATTTTAATATTAATATTATTTGTTTCACTGACAATTTGTCTGGCCGACAACTTTTCCTGTTAAATGGACAACAATCTCCTCTCCAACAGATTAGTCACATATTCACAAATGTAGGCGTCATTGCTGAAACAGGAAACCATTTTTATGAAAAACTTTTAATGATAATAATCATAATGCAAACTTTTTTCTTTTTTCTTTCATTCCCAAACATTCTGCACAGATTTTTGGGCAATAAAAAGTTTGCATTTTTTCTCTCGTTTTCTCTAATTTGTTTTGCTTTTTTATCATCCGGTGGGTTGCCACACGCATATTCATTATCTCAGTGGCACCTGCTATTGTTCTGTTTTTGTGGTGTTTTGTTGTTTTTTTGATTCAATGAATGATTGTTAATTAGTGTTAATCTAATGTCATTTCGTTTCATTCAATTTCATTCCTTCTCCTCGACCAAGTGTATTGTTTTACCCCACTGCAAGTGAAGGATGAAAATGGAATCAAAACTTTAGTCGCTGTAATGGCGCCCTTTCCATAGCAAACATGAAACAGGCGTGTCCGTCAAATAGTTTATACATTGAAATAATGGCCGATCAATCGATCAAGTGGCCAGAACTATGTTTTTAGAATCGATGATTGAATTGTAGTATCTATGTGATGCGATTTAGTGAATCGTTTTTCGTTTAGTTGTGCTTGCCTTGCATAATCACAACCAGGCCAATAGAGATTACACGATTGGGAATTGTTGGCGAAGGCCAAACCACAAGAGACAAGTCAAATCAGTCAGTCAGTCAACGATTTTGCTTGCCAAACCAATTGTGCTGGGTGGTTGGTGTGGCTGTATAATTGCTGGTTCGATTTGGATTGGTTCGGTTGCATTGCTGCTTTTGATGAGATGCTTGAATGAGTTTTGTTTTTGTTTCGTTTTCGTTTCGAATCGCTGATGATCTTTTTTGCTTAAATCATGCATTTTCTTTCTTTCAATCAATATTGCGCAAATACAACCCATACATGATATGGATAATGTAGATGGCACTAAACAATCAAATGAACCAGACTTTTCAATTGGCAATTTGGCCCCCGCAACAACAGCAAAAACAATCATTCATCATCTTTTGGGCTAAAATATTATGTTTTTGTCATTGCTTGCTCTTGATGTTTATTTTGCATTTTGCATTTCCCATTTGACTTGTGATGACCACCATTCCTCGATTCATTTGTTACCTTGTCATATTTGCATTTTCCACTCGATTCTCTGTGTTTCATTCAATTGACGCAAACGCATTCATTGATTGGAATGCAATGGATGTCATCACCCCAACCTGTAATAGTGATGGAACAAATTCGATGATGTCAGTATCGGCGAATGGCCATAGCTAAAAATAGAAACTTTTTTGGTTGTTGCTAAATGCATCCATAATTTGGCCATTGTTATTTCAACTCACTGCCTGTTCATGATTGATTTGATTTCCCCTTTCTCTCACTCTCCATCAAAGTCATTGATTCAATTTATCAACTGAATTATATATAACATTTAATATTCACACCTTATCTGCTCACCTGTCGGTCCATCATTATATAGGTATGGCTTATACAATTATTCTTGCAATCAAACTTATCTTCTGTTCAATAATCATCATTTGGAGAAAATGCATTTTATCATCTAGGTCAGTCGGTAATTTTTTTGATTTTTCCCAATTCGACATTGACATTGTGACAAAATGTTCAATTGCCATTTGCATTCAATTCACATCCTATTCAATCTCTCTCTCTCTCTCTATATAAGACAGAATTAACATAGAGAGAGTAGCAGCAAAGAGCATTATTGCTTAAAAACTGTATCCGTTTCTGTATCTGTAAGATGAAACAGTATTTTGCATCATTGACAGCGTCGGCGTCAGGCGATATTGGTTTGGAGAAAGATTGAGAATGGGATATATAGCCATAGCTCTGTCCAGAAAGATGATGAGCCCGATTCTTGAATCTTTTTGATTTGCAAAGAGGCAATAGTTGCATATTAAAAACAAACAAATTCATTTATTGGGTTTTGTTTTTGTCTTGCAAACCTAGAGGTTATTGCTTGTTGTTTGTTTTCGGATTGTCGATTGGTTGCTGGATATCAATGTTGATTATGATAACATTGAATGAGTGTTAATTGCCATAATGTAATGGTTTTATCATCATCATCAAGGTTATCTAATCAATCAATCAATTCTATTTGGTACGTTTCAATCATTCTCATCAATTGATTAATGAATGCGCGCACACTGAATACTGATGACTGATGTTTGTTATTGTTTCTGTTTTATTTTGTTTTTATTATTGGTTTTGTTTTTGGCTTTGGTGACAAACTGAATTCTGTCTGTGATATAATCAATCATTGTCGTTTTCTTATTTCTGAATGCATGCTCTATATTGTTGTTTGATCATTAATTATCATTATTAATGTTTAGTTAGTCATTAATATGATTGAATTGTTTTTTCATTTCTTATTCCAGTCTGATTCCATGACAAAACTGTAAATTGAATTGAAAAGATTCTCTCAACAACAACCACATCCACATAAACATTGTGTGTTTGTTTAAATAGTGTCCTATATTAGCGTCCATCAAATGAATTGATCATTACTAATCCAAGACCAAATGAGCAATGATAACAAACAGTGTGATTCGGTTATATCACCATCACCACCGCCGACCACCACCATCATTGATAATAATCAGCAATCACCATCATCTGAATCATCGACGACGACGGCGGCGACGTCCAAGACCAGTGGTCAGCAGCAGCAGATGAACGATGCCAATGGCAACGACAATGATGATACCAGTAATGCCAACAATCAACAACACAATAAACAACAACAGAAAATGCAATTATCTCGTTCCTTAACACAACCGCAAGGAACCATTGAATACGTGGTGAGTTTATAATTGGATTGATTATTGATTACTGACTATTGACTATTGACTATTGATTATTGGTTTATTGATCGATTCTTTTCTCGTTGCATAGGTTGCAGCCCATGATACTATCACTTCGGTAGCTGCACGTTTCCATACAACACCATCCGAGTTGGCCCGTATCAATCGTCGTTCTGGCCATTTCATCTTCCCAGGACAGGTATTATATGTTCCGAAATCCAATCCTGTATCTAGCCTTTCGGCTGATGTTATCGACCCAAGTGGTGGTACATTACTAGTGAGACAAAGCTCCGATATTGGTGTCGGTGTTCCACCTAACACACCGAATGACCCAAAATCCCAATCACCGTCACGACAACAACAAACATTGACTAGTGATAGCAATCAACAACAACAACAATCAATCTCTGCATTACCCGGTCATGCGGAACGCTGTTGTCGGCCGTTATCTCGACAAAAAGATAATAACACTCTTTCAATGGATTGTGTGTTTATGGGCAGCAGCCGCGATGATTCGACCAACAACAATTCTTCTATCCTCATAGATTACCCTCTCACTCATACCAGTTCTGAACCAGTTGTGATTGGCACTGATAATCACCATCATCATCTCCATTCCGAATCAATGTCATCATCATCCAAACAACAACCACAACAGACAATCGATCCGGCTGATCGTGAATGTTTGGAACGTTTTCTCAAAATAAACGTTCGTTACATAACCGATGGACAAGGTGTTGTGAGTGGCGTATTGTTGGTCACACCCAATGCATTAATGTTTGATCCGAACGTTTCTGATCCTTTGGTGGTGGAACACGGATCTGAATCCTATAATGTTACTGTACCGATTGAGTTGGTATTGAAAACGGCACTCTATTCCGATATCGCTCATATGCGTGTCAAACATGCTCCTGAAGCAGTACCATCCGTTCCCAAACCATCGGTTTATTATGCCAGCGACGAAGATAGTAGCGGTATTGTCGAGGAGAATCTAAAGAATGTCTATGCAAAAAAAGCTAAAACCGGTTTCGACACCATCGGTAAGGTGAGTGAAGAGGATAAATCCGATTCCGAACATCCACCACCAGACGAATTCAAAGACGCTGTCGAACATTTACAGCAAACGAAAACATCATCGACCGGCTCATCAATCGAAGCGAATGAACAATCAACTAAACAATCATCATCTCTAATGTCTACCGAGGTTCAGATTGGCGATGAAGATGCCAGCAGCATGAATCGTGTATCGATCGAAATCGAAAACAGCGTCGACGATTTGCATGATGATGAACCATCCACCACGACCACCGAGGCTACCACCAATTTCAATACATCCATCGATGTCAATTCCAGCCTTGATCTGATGATGACCTCCATGGATGATGCCGATCTTGTTGCATGCGGCAATACTGGATCCTTATCATCGAGTGGACCCGAAAGTCAGACGAAACTGGCTAGAAAACCATTGGCCTCCACACATATGGCCAAAATGACATTGGCCGAACGACATTCAGCACCATTGCAGCCATCGAACATTGCACATGATGCCATTCATTCTGCCGACAGTGTCGAACACAAAGCCTTGCAATCGGCTATTTCGGCTGAAGAAACATGCTCCGATCCGGTTGTCATGTTGAGACATTCGAATCGGTTGTCAGCTGCAGGTGAAAATCGTCGTGGCCAGATGCTAAAACGATTATCAAATCCGGTGGACGCTATCGGCAATCTGACCAAATCCGGCATAAGCTCAGGGATCAATGCAACCAAATCGGGTTTCAATGCCACCAAAACTGGTATCAGCAAAGGGTTGAATGCCACTCAATCGGGCATCAGCACCGGTTTGAATGCCACCAAATCCGGCCTAACCACAACAATGAATGTCACGAAAACCGGATTCAATCGAGTGTTGGCCACTCCGAAAAACTTGATGGATTTTTCCTCCGGTTTAGTGCGTGATGCGAAAGGAGCATTGGCACCGACCGCATCCAAAAGTGATATTAATCTTCATGAGCATTTCGACACCAGTAGTGAGCAACAACAAATGTCCGATGCATCATCGATCAAACCAGTGGGCTATTGTAATATGGTCAATACAAAGATTGATGCCTTTGAAAATTTCGACAAACTAATTCCGCGACCGGCCAGAGTGAATAAAGATACGCCATTATATCTCTGCATTCGAATGGGCAAATATAAGAAAAATAATCCTAAGCGTAGTATGCAACGATTTTCGCCCATTTCTTCTTTCGGTAAGTTGGATTTGTTTGAGTTTCATTTCATTCATCAGTTATCATTCATTTCGCCTTTTAAATACTAGGTAAGAATGGATATGAACGCGAATATTGGTTCAGTGTGCCGAAAGACAAGGCGAAAAATTTGTATCATTTCTTCAAGAAGTGGGCTCCCGAAATCTATGGTGATGTGGACGATATTAGCGGTTGTGAACAACGTGGCCTTGAGCCCATCAACACCGATGATGAATATGATCTGGACGATGACGATGACGAAGTCAGTGGTGTTCAAATGATCGATAGTGCATCGGCAGCGTCATCCGCATCAGGTAATGCACGACGTCGGTCCTATCAGCGTACACCATCGAATGCCCTTGAAGGATCCATTGGCCATGATGACGGTGACAGCAAATCCTCGTTGGATGTAGCATCCGCAAATCGTCAGCGTTTTTGGCGTCGAAGTCCATTGCATTTTCTCAAGCTCGTCGAGGATCATTTTTCCACCGAATGGAATGTGAGTGTTTCTCATTCACTTTTCCCTGTCTTTGTTCTGATTGTGTTCTGGTTTAGGTTTCGAATTCATCGGAAGAGCATAGTTTTGCTGAACGTTATCATCTGGAAATGTCGAATGAGCCAATATTGCCCGAATTGATTGGCACGTCCGAATTGTTGAACGTGGATATTATACAAAATGTGAGTGGAAAACCTTTTGTGAATGTTGTTCGATAAATTTTAATTGTTGTTGATTTAGCTAATGAAACATTTGCCGGCTCGTGCTGAAGGCTATGCATGGACATTGATCTATTCCACCGCGCAACATGGTTTCAGTTTGAATACATTGTATCGTGATATGAAACATTTTGATTCTCCCGTTCTGTTGATCATCGAGGATACCAACTGTGCCGTGAGTGTTTTCCCTTCTCATTCCGATCGAGACTCGAGATTGATTTTTGCATTTTTTCACTCAGAAATTCGGTGCATTACTATCACATTCGTTAAAGATAAGCGATCATTTTTATGGTACCGGCGAGACATTCCTATTCACATTCTATCCGATTTTCGAATGTTTTCCGTGGACTGGCGAAAACATTTTCTTCATCAAAGGCAATAATGATAGTATTTCCATTGGTGCCGGAGAGTATGTTTGTTTGATTGGTTGACTTTGGCAAATTTTTTCATCTTTCTTTTCAAAGGGGAAATTTCGGTCTTTGGCTTGATGGCGATCTTTACCATGGCAGTTCACATCCATGCAAAACATTCGGCAACCGAACATTGTCATCGGAAGAGGATTTTGTGGTGAAATCCATCGAATGTTGGGGTTTCGTCTAGTCCAGTTAATCAGTGTAATCATCATTATCATCTCTCTCATCATCCGTATCATTGTTATCATTGTTATTGCTGTTATTGCAATTTTTTTGGTCCGACAAATGAAAAATGGTGATTGTTGTTAATCGTTGAATTGTTATTGTCGTTTTAGCAACGGGAGCCATGTTGAGCAAAACTAATATTGAGCAATATTTTTTATACATCCCAAACACGAAGAATCAGATAGCGAAGGAATGCTAATGAGATGGCCATTCTATTTTTGTATTGTGATTGGAAATTGCTTATCAAATATTATTATTATTATTATTATTATTTTCAACCTTGGAAATTTGTCCGCATCCAAACAACAGATGATAATCAATAGTGTCTGTGAGTGAGCTCGTAATCATCATCATTGTCAAGCAATCACCTTATTATGTCCATCATTACTATTGTATATCATCATCATCATTCGGCGATGAGAAGCAATATTTTTCTATACTAATCAGAATCACTCTCTCTCATCGTTGGAAATGGCAAATCTTTCTCTCTCCCTTAATAACTCTAATAGTTGATCCTTTTCTCCTCATTACGATTAATATTTTTTTAAATACCAATTTTACATTCAATAATGATTAGTCCTCTACACTCACAATGGGCAGATTACCGTAGTGGTCAGCGACTGAATGGTATATTATCGTAACATATCTCTCTCTTATTTAGATGTGGACACAATCAATTGAATGGTCCCACACATAATTGTTATTATTATTATAATATTATATCAGATATTGTTGCATATTTATTATTTATAACAATCCAATAAAATCTATTCATCAATATTTTAATATTGCATATTCTATTTATCATCCAAAGACAATGTTACCAAGAGAATGTTTCACTTGCACGCTTGCTTCCAAGTTGCATCAATCACATCATGGATCTTCGAGATGTTGAAAAGGATTTCGACCCAACCGTCGCCCCTATCAATTATGAATGTAATTATTCTCATTGTCCATTTGTCTCATTATTTTCAAATTATCCCATCATCATCCAATAGATCTCGATCACACGGCCGATGTTCAGTAAGTGTTTTGCCTCGTTTAGCTAGAGTGACCATTGTTTTCTTCCCTAAAGAATCCATGCCTGGGGTAAAGATTTGAAAGAAGCGTTCGAACAATGTGCTATGGGTGTATTCGGTTATATAACCGATTTGAAGACAGTTTCCATTGAAAAATATGCCGATGTGGAAGTTACTGGTGGTGATGATGAGAGCAGTATGTTGTTTCGTTTTCTCGACGATGTTCTTTTCCTATTCAATGCTGAGCCATTCCTCATTCCCAAGGTAAGCCTCAATTCAATTACACACACTGTACAATTTTCCTTTTTTTTGCAAAGAAAATCGAAATATTGGAAATGAATTGGCAAGAATTTCGCATTCGGGCTCGATGTTATGGCGAGGTATTCAATTTGGACAAACACCCGCAAGGAACCGAAGTGAAAGCAATCACCTATTCCAACATGCAGATTCATAAAAAGGACGATCGCGTTGATGTCTATGTTATAATTGATATCTGACCATTTTTTTCCTCCATTCTCCATCATTAAATGTTATTAATTATCATGTCAAACCTTGCTCGGTGACCTCACCACCATTAGAGAATGATGACCACTCACTCAGTGTGTGGTATGCATGCGTGTGTGTTTGAATGGACATTGCATTGGAAGAAGGGCTATTGTTATCCATGGTCCATTGGTTCTCTTGTTTGCTGCTAGATGATGATAGTAACCTGTTGAGCTAAGCTATTAAGATATCCTACCTGGCTGGTCAGACTACCCATCATCAACAACTTTGCCTTGTTTGCCAAACATTGTTTTGGCTATCAGAAAAAATTGAAAAACTTTCACTTGTTGGCTGGATAATCCTCAAATCGATAATTGTAATCAATTTTGAAAAAGTGATCGAAAAAAGGTATTGTATTTGTTTTGATTGGCTGCCATATAATTCGATTGAATCAGTTGAATATTTTTTATTGCCTGACAACAACCCGCAATTGCCAGACAGTGATGATGCATTCTGTGTATTAAAATGTGTGCCCAACATAAAATGTTTGTATTAAACATATGGAAGTGGTGCCTATTCTTTCGAATCGATTCGTTTCTGGCAAGTCTACATGGCCATAAAAATCGATATTATAGACTGATTGAATTGAACAGCAAACAAAAAACAAAAACACATTACAACTATCGTTTTGTTCTGTCAGTTCGGTTGGATTGATTGATTGCAGAAAATGAATGAATGGCTTTCTTTGTCAGTGGGGATTGATTGATAGATGGATGTGAGAATATCATTACCCTCGATATGATTATCATGATTGACTACTATAGTTGTAAATGATATTAGTTTGGCCTCATTTTTAAAATTGAATTCACTTTGATATGTTTTGCTAATTTGTTTGTTGTTCTTCACAAATATAGAAAACTCAGCATAATGTCACTACTGAAGTACTACGCAATTGTTGTTCTTCACATCTTTTCATTGGCCATATCATTGGACCATGGTGTCGCCGATTCCGGTGGTTCTGCCGCAATGGATCCATCATCATTACGTTATTTTTATACGGATAATTCAATGCAACACAGTGTTGCATTCAAATTTCTTCCGCAATTCGAACAACAAGAACTGCAACAAGAAATCCTTCATGTATTAGGTCTGGACCATCGCCCTAAACCGAAAAAATACAGCACCGATGAGTCGGCATCGAATTTTCTCATGAATCTTTACTCGTCATACAACGATGGTCATACAGACCAGAATGTCTCGAATCAGAGTTTATTGGAACTTTCCGAATCGGATGTTATAATCAGTTTTCATAATCAAATCAAAACGCAACGTAACAATCAACATTTGCGTCATAATCGTGATCGACGTTTCTGGTTCAACATTACGAACGTTCCCCAGAATTCGGAAATTATCGATGCAGAATTGAGAATTTATCGGGATCCGATTCGGTCACGTTTCAACTCCAGCTATTCGTTTCAATTGACTTTATTTCAGCTATTCGATCGCGGGCAAATCATCAAAAATTATGTTGATTCTATCAAAATCGATGGTCATGCTGGAGGCTGGCTACGGTTCAATGTGACCCAGCCATTATTGGATTGGCTCAGATTTCCTGGCCAAAATTTGGGTCTCTATCTTCAGATTCGTACCAGCAGTATTCGTAAGTCAACGAAATTTCCATCAATTCCTAATCGGTTCAAATTTTCCAATTTTCACCCAAAAATAGCAAAAGATCTTAGCCCGAAAAGTATAGGACTATTCAATTCGCGTGGATTCAAAAAATACCAACCATTCATGACAGCATATATCAAATCGAAGACTAATGATTTGCAAACACCATCGCCCAATAGAGCCGAAATGTTCGAGAATAAACAACGTGCTCGGCGCGCCGTTTTGAATCGAAAACGATCCGAATTGTCCTACTATGATCCGGATGATCGAAACCCGTTTCTCAGTGAGTATCCCTTTTTCAAAGTTAAACTCAAACTAAAACTTTTTTCAATCACCCAGATACCAATGATCGTTATATATCGAAAAGCTGTCAGAAGCGTACATTGTTCGTATCGTTTCGTGATCTGAACTGGCAGGATTGGATTATTGCACCGGAAGGTTATTCTGCATTCTTTTGTCATGGCGATTGCTCTTTCCCGATGAACACCCATATGAATGCGACCAATCATGCGGTCGTTCAACACCTTTATCACATCATGTACCGCCATGTTCCGAAACCATGTTGTGCCCCATCCCAGTTATCTTCGATAATGGTACTTTATTTTGATGACAATTCCAATGTTGTACTTAAAAAGTTTAAAAATATGGTCGTTCAATCTTGTGGCTGTCATTGATTGATTTGTTCATTGCACAGTAAATTATGTAAATTATCATTCATTTGAGTCGGACAAATCACTCACTCAGATCTCTATAATAATGAATATTATCCACTTGAATCTCAAATAAATACTAATCATCAACAATAATAATTTATTTGCCACACAAACACAATACAATCATCTCTCTAAACATAGGTCATTCCGATACCGAAATGAATACCACGTTGTATTTTATCATAACTTTGATTGAATAAGGGCAGACAATAATTCAATTCTAGTCGCACATTATTGCCGAAGGCAAATATTAATCCACCACCGCATGATGTTCGAATATTTTCGCTCAGTTCACTGAATTTATTCGATATCGAACCTGCCTGCAAAAATCCGTGTAACCGTAGATATTGATCGAAAATATTTTTGAATGGCAACGGATATTGAAAATGTACGGCACCGACCCAATATTTGAGTGCACCCAAGGCACTTAAACCTTCTTTGCCGTGCGGTCCAACACCACACATTTGGAATCCACGAAGATTTAATGGACCACCAAGAAAAAATTTGTCACTCACTGTAGTATTGTTGTAGCTTTTCATCGCTCCACCCTGCCAAAAACAAGGTTAATCCATCATTCTGAGAAAAGTGATAATAGGCAAACCTTGAATGATAATTGTAAAAATGATGCAAGGTTATGTTGAAATTCAATTTCATGTTTGCGAAACGATGTGGCCAATTTCTGAAAACCAGCATATTCGTTGAACATCTTGAACATGGTGCCTTTGGTTGGCAATACGGCATTATCTCGTTTATCATAAGTGTAGGTATGCGAAATGGAAGATTTAAGTGAATGGTCAAATTGTTCGATTATTTCGAAGTCGGCTTGACCAAGTCCGGACAAATATCGCCATGATGTTTCCCACTGAAATAGATGTCGATGCAGAGGATGTGGTTGAATGTTGAGGCCAAGCAATAGATTGCGATTCAATTGTTTGTATCCACTCCATTGGCAATAATTCGATAGTTGTAACATGGTCAAGTCTAAACTTGATCGTAAACTTTTCCACGGTGTACGGATCAATGGTTTGGAAAATGTTGTCGAATAGGTCGCATAGTATCGTAGGCTGTGTTCGAATTGACATCGTATTTCTTCGCCTAATCAAATCAGCATGATGATTGATTTCAGTTAGTGATGCTAACAATAACCATATTATTTAATAAATGCACATACCTCTTCCGAAAAGATTCGGACTTCGTAATTCAACATTACCGGACACTTCATTATGATTACCCGAACAAAATATTGACCCGGCATATCTCCGCGTTTCTTCCACATTAAACGTAATGGCTAATTCAACTGGTTGATCGCCATCATCATTCTTGGCCGAATCTTTATTGATCGTATCGACCGAAACCTGAACATTTCGAAATAGACCTAGCTCATAGAAACGTTGACGAACAAAATTAACTTGCATCAATGTTTCGGGCAAATCGGTTGATTGTAAAATGGGCTTGACCAATTCCTGTAGAATATCATGTTTAGTACGATCAAGTCCATCGAAATGTATTTGAGCAACACGTGAGGCAATTATATTCTCATCATCCACATCACGACTGTATGATTGATCACAACCACCGAAACCGAAAAACATTTTACAAACAATTTGTTTCTGCTGGGTACACACACTTCAAATCAATTCGATCGAATCAAAAACATACAATTCTAATCCAATGCCCTTCACAGCAACCAACCAAAACCAAACAAAAATCGAAACGCGTGAAAAACATCAACAAAACTGGAAAAAAGCGCTCTCTGGTGGTGGCGATAATCAAATTCCCGAAACGAAAAAAATCAAGTTTTTCGAATTGAGGTAATCAATTGGTTGCCGATTTGTTGCTCTAATTTATCATTTTATTAATTACAATGAGATTTGTTTTTTTCTACAGAAAAAAACGACAAAAATCTGTTCAATCATCTCTTATCTCGTTTGCAAATTGGCTGAAGTTCTGTTTCTTCTGAATTCTGTTTCGAATCACAATCGTTCATTGGCCTTCTTTTTGAATTTTACGCAAACGCTCAATTTCAGACTCATGTTCTTTGATTTGTTTTTCCAATTCCTGACGTTGTGAATCCAAAGCTTTTCTTAATTTTTCCAGTTCTTCTTGTTGTTTGCGACGGAAAAACTCCTCTTCACGTGCCGCTTCCATTCGGCCAAATGCACCACCAGCATCGCGTACAGATCCACCGGTTCCGCCACCCTGTGAAAGAGAAATTTTAAAATTTCAACATTTTAGTCAAATTCAAATTGACAAGATTCCAATCTCCAAGTTTCTTTAACTTACTTTGCCAGAACCAGATCCCCATTCCCCACTCATGTTTCGCGAAGAAGCTCTGTGTGTGAGAATGAGTGTTTGAGTATGAAAAATCAAAATGAATGAATCAACGATTTCGGCAACAATGAACTTACTTGTTGATGTTGACCATCAAATTGGACAACGTTGCTCGATTACCAAAAACACGATTCATAATTGATTCTAATTGGGAAAAAAATTATCAATTCAAATGGCCAAAAGCAAAATCAGACGATATTACCTGATTGACTTTTCTCCAACAAAAAATGAAAATTGACTGAAAAAATCGAATGTTTGTTTGTCCTCTGATAAAAGTTTTTTGATCGAAAACAAAAGCAATGCGTACATGCCATTCATAGAATCTGTTCCAGGCGCATTGGATTCATCTGCAAAACCAAAACAATATTTTGACATTTCACATCACCAACAACTAAAATGGACCAAAATCGCGGTGTCCCCGATGGAATCGAAAATACCGATAATCCACTACCACCATCATCATCATCAGCTACATTGACTGGAGATGATAATAGCTCGACCACAACGACCACTCATCAGCCATCGTCATCGTCGCAGTCGCAACAGCCGAAAGCAAAATGGAAGCCAAACGAATTATTCTTGACCAATCTAACATCGATGGGATTCAGTTCAATGATGGCAAAAAAAGCATTATATTACACCAATAATGAATCGGCTGAAGCTGCCATCGAATGGATATTCACCAACGACGGCGTTGATTCGGAAGATTCCATTCCATGGGAATTGGAACTCGAACAACAACGTCAACATCAATCTTCACCATCTGCCAATGATGATGCCGATAATGATCTGTATAAAATGGTTTTCGTAGTCAATTCCGAATTGACAATGGGTGTTGGCAAAATTGCAGCACAGGTTGCCCATTCAGCATTGGGGTTGCACCGACTATTGTTGCAGCATCAAAGTAAATATGGTGAATCATTACTTCTATGGAATGAATACGGTGAAACGAAAATTGTTTTACGAGGCGAAAATACCAATCATTTGGTGGAATTGGAACATAAAGCCATTGCACTGGACCTACCATGTTATATGGTTCATGATGCTGGCAAAACACAGGTTAAAGCCGGGTCAACCACCGTATTGGGTATATTTGGTTCGAACAAATTGATCGATCAGATCACTAATCAATTGAAATTGTATTGATCATTCACAATTGTACTCAATTAATAAAAAAATTTTTGTTTTTCCAAAATTAAAATTTCAAAGATATTCTAAATCTTATTTACAGGAAAAATATTCATTTGACAATTTTATCTACAGCATCATCAATCGAACTTTTCACAATATCGACATTTTTTTCACTATCATCACTATTATCGGTTGGTTTCGATGGTTTCGAAGATGACGACGAGAATAGAGTGGAAGCAAATCTTTTGATACTGGATTGATTAGTATGTATCATTCGATTCAGTTCGCGAATTTCGGTCGCGTGTCGTTCCACTAAAAATTCGAGATCGAGAATCTTGTTTTCAACACGCTGCCATCGTTCTTCCAGTGCGGCAGCTTCAGCCGAGGCTTTTTTACTTTGTCGATAGTATTCGCCGGCAATAGTCAAAACAGCGACCATAAATATGATTCCCTCGCCCAACAATTCAGCACCAAGCTCAATGGCGGCAGCTTCATTCAGTTTATTTACATTGGATGGTTTGCCCAGACCTTTTCAATCACAAAGTTATTCGTCATCCAATTGGTTGAGATTTACTCGTCAACTTACCCAAAAGTTTCATTTTGACATTCACTTCGAAATAATGGTAAATCTGTGCTGGAGGCATACAAATATAATTTCGAAAAAATGGACTATTTTTGGCCGATGTTTTGATGCGATTGGCCAATGGTTTGGATACTTGTCGTATTGCCAATGCGGCCAATTTGATTAATGGAAAAGCGCCCACAGCCATGGTTAGCTCTTGTTTGGTTCAATTGAAAGATTCTATAGAAAATTGGATTTATTATTATCCATGGATAATGGTGACCGCAAATATCGAACATTGAATAATTGAATGTTTTGCCCATAACACACCATGGATTCATTCATAGAGAATGTTTTGCTTGAAAAACATTCTGCATCATGATCATTTTCTAATCTTATCTTTCCTTTTCTTTACAGAAGAAAAGAAAAGAGATATCACACCCGAACAACAAAAGTGCGATGGGTTTTTCAGCCTAAACAACGTCACATACGACAACAACAAGATGCCTTATGTTCCAAAAACAGAAGATGAATTCTATTTGCAACAGGATCCATTCTTTCATCCAACATTACAGATTGAAAATGATGAACGAAAAGCCAAGGTTTTCAATTTGGTGGGTGGATTTTTATTGCCTAAACATCATGTCGATCGTTTGGTTGGACAATTTGGTGATGTAATTGACAAATCATTGAATGGTGGTCATGTCCAGCCGGATGGATTTCCCATGTTCAATACTTTTGTAACGAAATTCCCCAACAATCAACAAGCGGGTGATTTTCTTGGCCTAGATATTGGCGGCACTAATCTTCGCATAGCAAGCGTTCATTTAGAACCTGGCCAACCGATCAATGACAAACTAATCAATCTGGAAAGTTTTGCCGTTCCCGTTGAAGTTCGTCAAGGCGAAAGTGGAAAGGTAAGTCAATTACAACCACAACACTCATCATGCAATAATGTTATTTGAATTTTCAAGTTTTTCGATCATCTCGCTCAATCAATTGGTTCGTTTCTCGAAAAACATTTCCCACAACGAACGGAACCTATCTCATTGGGTTTTACTTTCTCTTTCGGTTACGAGCAATTATCAATTAATCATGGTCGATGCGTTCAATTCGGCATACAAACTAATCTGCCCGATGCTTTGGGAAAATGTCCACGACAATTATTGCAAAATTCAATCGATTCAGCCGGATTGCCTGTGAAAGTTGTCGTTTTAGCCAATGATTCAACTACAACATTGATTTATGGTCGATTTTTGGATGAAAAAACTCGTGCATCATTAATTCTGGGATCCGGCAGTAATGTTGCCTATATTGAAAAAGTCCAACGAGATAAACGCATCAAAGATGCTGTTAAGGTTTTCGGTGCCGATAATGCTACCGAATTTATCATCAACAGCGAATGTGTTATGTATGGTGATCATAATGAAATGGATTTTGCCAAAACCCGCTACGATATTGAGCTGGATTCCAAGTCATTGTTACCGAACAGCTATACGTAAGTAAGGTTTGTTGATAATTCAATAGTAATGCCAAAATGATGATCATAACGATAGCTATGAGAAAATGCTTGGCGGTGCATTTCTTGGTGAATTATTTCGATTGGCTTTGTTGGATCTTATTCGAAATGATCTGTTGTTAGGCGGAAAAATGTCTACAATGTTGGAGCAGCCCAATTCGATTTCCACGTCATTTTTGTCCTGTATTGATTTTGAATCTGTGTGTTCTCAATACCACTCATTCGAGCAGATTGATTCGATGCTTATCCATCAATTCGATTATCAACCAGAAGATATCGAAATGGATGATCGTAGAATTATTGCCTATGTTTCGGCATTGATCACTGCTCGTTGTGCTCTTCTTTGTGCAATAGGTTTGTATGGTTTGTTTCTAATATTGATAATGATCATTTGCATTCATTTCAATGGCAGAATTAGCACCATTCATCAATCGTATGGACAATGAACACGAGGCCGTACACGTTAGCTGTGATGGATCATTATTCTCCAAACACCCCAAAATGGATAGACTTATCAATGGATTTCTTGGCCAATTATGTCCAGCAAAACAAACCAAGGTTTTTTCCACGCAAAATGGTGGCGTGATTGGTTCGGCAATGTTGGCTGCTTGTTATAATAATCAATAATCCAATGAATAAAGCGCTTGCGCCTTTTTTACCGAAAATGAGAATAAAATTGCTTTTCTTCTATCAGATTGTATTGATTGAACATTGTTGTTATTGTGAATGCTCAAGAGAGACCCTGGCCCGATTTGCAAATCTGGTGATAATCCACTTCACTTATCAAAGATGTCCCCCATCCTTTCAGAGCACACTTTTTCCTCAATGCTATGAATGGCCACTTTCTTTACCCCTTTTTTCAACCATCTTTCCTCCAACTCACAACTTTTATTAAGGAAATATTAGAAAAAGTTTTCACATTTTTATTAGATTCGATTGCTTCAATGCGTCACATTACTTTTTCCCTCTTCCTTGTGGCCAATACTGTTTGAGCATCATTGCATCCAATATGGTGGTCAATTGATGATCAAGAACATCACTCATATAAAATCACTCATTTGAGATGGCTAATTCAAATATCGAATCGTGACTCATGATAGAATAGCACATTGTTTCCTTCAAATTGATTCATTTCATTCTCTTCCACCACACCAAACAACAACGACTATAATAACAATGCCAACCAATAATCTTTGTCAGGATTCAAGTGATGTGATCATCTCCAAATCCAAATGTGCAATATCCAATGCCAACAACCAAACCAAATCTTATCGTATGGAATTGGTATGGCGAAATATTTGGTTAATGTTAGCATTACATATAGCCAGTGGCTATGGTATATATGCGGGTATTTTTCATGCCCGTTACTTGACCTTTATGTTCAATTATCTGTATCTAATCTTGACCGGTCTGGGCATTACAGCCGGTGCACATCGTTTATGGGCTCATCGGTCATATGAAGCGAGCCGTGCCACACGTATCCTGCTTATGTTATTCAATTGTGGTGCATTACAAAATGATATCTACGAATGGTGTCGTGACCACCGTGTACACCATAAATTCTCCGAAACTGATGCTGATCCACATGATTCGCGGCGTGGCTTTTTCTTCGCTCACATCGGATGGCTTATGTGTCGTAAACATCCGGAGGTTAGCCGTAAAGGTGGTACGGTATCGATGCAAGATCTGGCCGATGATGCCATCATTCAATTTCAACGTCGTTATTATAAATTGTTAGCAACATTTTTCACATTCATCTTGCCATCATATATTCCTTGTGTTTGCTGGAATGAAAATGCTTATGTATCGATATTTATCTGCACGACTAGATATACCTTATTATTGGTAAGAGTAACATTTATTCTGCCCAAACAAATTCATTATGAATTATTGCTTTTATAGCATGCAACATGGTTGGTGAATAGTGCAGCTCATCTATGGGGAAAACGTCCATACGATAATCATATCAATCCGGTGGAATGTAAATATGTCGAAATTCTAGCACTGGGCGAAGGTTATCATAATTATCACCATGTATTTCCATATGATTACTCGGCTTCCGAAATGACATGGCTAAACGACATCAATTTCACGACCATGGTGATTGATTTTCTAGCTTCGCTAGGCATGGTTACTAATCGGAAAAAGGTGGATTCCAATACAGTTGAAAAACGGGTACAACGTTCGGGTGATGTGTCGATATATCGTCAATATCAACAACAACATCAAAGATCATGGTGGCGTCATACACCATTGCCTATGATGATCATGTTTTTGGCACCAGTATTCGCTCTTTACCTCTATCGACGACTATTATCCTATCTATATTATCTGTGTTTTCATATCGAAAATCGATGGCCATAATAATAAAACCATTCCAATGTGATTATCAGATGTCTTGGTGGTCAATTGCTGTTCTCAATCTTTTTTTTTTTTTAAACACCAAAATAATTAAAAATGCGTGTTTGTTCGCTTAAAAAATGCTCCCTTAAATTTGGCTTCAAAGAAAAGCGTGCGCACGCATAGTGAGTGATAGTCATTTTGACAGACAAAGTGACAGTCACAGTCATCAACCTAACCTCACTAAGCTATGAAATCACAGTCATAGTCATGGCCATCAACCTAACCTCACTCAACTATGAATCATAGCCATAGTCATAGCCATCAACCTAACCTCACTCAACCATAAGTCAGAGCCATAGTCACAGTCATCAACC
>ERZ500997.75-NODE-75-length-28057-cov-11.303728_pt1 | contig 28057 bp, 27 predicted proteins | sample MGYA00248826_ERZ500997 | MGnify/ENA primary metagenome ERZ500997 (study PRJEB25958, sample SAMN03398524) | human skin metagenome | study: EMG produced TPA metagenomics assembly of the Human Skin Microbiome Metagenome (human skin metagenome) data set.
TGGTTTGTTCAGCTGTTTTTCATACTGCATTGTAGTTATATTTAATTTTTTATAAAATTACAATCTGGCGAATATCATTTTACAAACTGTGATTTGTACCATTAAACAGAGTGCTGCAACAATAAATTTTCTGCCTTCTTCTGTAATAAAAAATAAACAACAATATCAAAAAATTAACACATCAAAGTCTGGTCGCAGTATTATTAAAAATCTTCTTTCAAAATCTTATCTGGTTTGGTGTTTTTCTCTGCATAAAGTATCTTTTTTAGGATTTTTTATTATCTTTCCATTTTTTATTTAATAAGCTTTCAGCATAAAAGCCATCTTTATTTTCCTAATTTATTGAAATTCAGACTAGGTGTATTATATTTTATTATTAGCCAGATATAATGTGATAATAATTATTATCTATCGATGGGTTGATAGTAACAGAGTTCTTTACTAAGCGTAATTTTTAACATGATTCCGCTGGTTTAAGCTGGGGCAAATGATTAATTTATGAATACTTAAGGAGATTGTGGCCTCAGTGAGATTTCTCCGCCAATGTGTGATTTGATAACGCCATTTTGCTCAAGCAGTAGCCCGCCCATGGAATCAATGCCGCGTGCAATGCCCAGCTCTTCACGATTGCCGATTAACAGTTTTACCGGACGATTAATAAAATTGTCCAGTGCTGTCCAGCGTTCTGTAAAGGGGGCAAGTCCATATCGTTCAAATTCTGGCAGTGTTTTACGTAGCTGGTTAATGATTGTGGCCGACAGTTCATTACGATCAATGTTTACTTCCGCATCCTGGAGGTTAATCCAGTCCTGATCTATCATACTTTGATCAGATTTATTCATAGACAGATTGATACCAGCACCAATCACAATTTTTGCTGCATCACCGGTTTTTCCTATTAGTTCAACCAGAATACCTGCCAGTTTGCGATCGTTCAGATAGAGGTCGTTAGGCCATTTTACCCTGACATTGACGGCCCCGAACTGATGCAGTACCTCAGCCATGACAATCCCGATAACCAGGCTTAATCCGTTTGCCGCCGCAGGCCCCTGTTCGAGACACCAGTAAAGGGAGAGGTAAAGATTAGTACCAAAAGGAGAGAACCATTTACGCCCCCGCCGTCCTCGTCCTGCGCTTTGATATTCTGCTATGCAGGCATCGCCTGATTGCAGTTTATCTATGTTATCAAACAGGTATTGGTTGGTTGAGTCGATAACAGGGATCATCACTACACGCTCGTAATCAAGTAAGCTGTTAATCTTTTTCTCGTCCAATAGCGTTATCGGTGCTGAAAGACAATACCCTTTACCTGTTACGGTAAATATATCTATTCCCCATGTTTTAAGGGTACTGATATGCTTATTGACAGCGGTTCGACTCATTCCCAACAGCTCACCTAGTTGTTTGCCAGAATGAAATTCGCCATTAGCAAGCAGCCTACATAGCTTTAGCGGGATTGAATTATTTTTCATGCAAGTACCTCGATGGCGTTGACCTCGCCCTGTGGACCAATGAAACGTACTTCTGGCTCCAGCCAGACATCAAATGTTTCACCAACGCAATGGCGTATTTGACGGGCCAGCGCAACGATATCCTGTCCAGTGGCGTTTTTAGCATTGATAAGTATTAGTTTTTGTTGTTGATGGATAGCAGCACCGCCACATCGAAGTTCTTTAAGAGAGCATTGTTCAATCAACCAGCCTGCTGCAACTTTTACCTCTCCTGTTGATTGTGGAAAGCATGGAATAGTTGGATAACTTGTTTTTAATAATGCTGCATGTTGATTGGTTATGATCGGATTTTTGAAAAAACTGCCGGCATTCCCAGTTATTAGCGGATCAGGAAGTTTATTCCTGCGTATTTGACAGACGGTGTCATATATCTGGCGAGGTGTCACTGTACTGGCATTCAATTTTGTTAATTCTCCATAAGTAAGAACGGGCTGCCAGGCTTTATTAAGCTCAAGACCTATTCCAGTAATGACACACTTATCGCGGTGATTATGTTTGAAAATGCTGTCCCGGTATCCGAATTCGCACTCAGCAGCGGGCACACGTTTTTTTGTACCATCTGTCAGGTAAACCACATCAACATATTCACATACCTGTTCTAGCTCAACGCCATATGCACCAATATTCTGAATAGGCGCAGCGCCAGCATTACCAGGGATCATAGCCAAATTCTCCAGCCCGGCATAACCTTGCGCCAGAGTGTACTCAACCAGCTGATGCCAGTTTTCTCCGGCGCCAACATGCAGTCGCCACGCTTTATCACTGATTTCTACATGGATTCCTTTGATGCGGTTAATAATAATATGTCCTGTAAAGTCTGCAATAAACAGGACATTACTCCCTTCTCCTAGCACTAAAACGGGTTCGCCGGATTGTTCACTGCTTCTCCAGTTTTGACATAATTCTTCTATGCTGTGGACAACAGTAATCCGATGAGCACTGGCGTCCAGGCGAAATGTATTCCAGGGTTTTAACGATTGCATCGCGAAGGGAGACATGCGCTGGCCTTTAATGTCTGATATGGACGATAGTGTATCCGATCTGGTTTCTCACTAGTGTAGATTTTATGGCAATAAAGGCGATATCTGACAATACAAAATTTTATCTATTATGAAAAATAAAGAGATTAATTCTGAGTTTTTCTGCACATCAGCACACAGGAAAGTGAACCACGCAACGTTAATCTTAATATGGATAAAACGTACATTCGCAACAGGGCCCGGATTTTTCGATAATACCTGTATCTGATTCGCTTAATTAATGTACTTTTTAATCTGTGATGGTTTTGCAAACAGTAGTTGTTTAGCTATATACTTAGGCCCTCCAGCAGCAACCAGATGACAGCGCTATGAATTACGATACTTCCGAACTCTGCAATGTTTACCATGAGGAGGTAAATGTTGTTGAACCTTTGTTCTCTAACTTTGGCGGACGCTCCTCTTTTGGCGGGCAGATCACGACGGTGAAATGTTTTGAAGATAATGGTTTGCTCGGTGATTTGTTGGAGGAGAATGGACAGGGTCGGGTACTGGTAGTTGATGGCGGTGGTTCTGTGCGCCGCGCACTCGTCGATGCCCGGCTGGCGCGGCTGGCTACGGACAATGAGTGGGAAGGCATAGTTGTTTATGGCTCAGTACGCCAGGTGGACGATCTGGAAGATTTGGATATTGGTATTCAGGCCATTGCCGCTATTCCGGCTGGGGCTTGCGATGAAGGAATTGGTGAAAGCGATGTGCGCGTCAATTTTGGTGGCGTGACTTTCTTCTCGGGTGATCATCTCTATGCTGATAACACAGGGATTATCCTTTCTGAAGATGCGCTGGACATTGAATAAGCTGACATCGTTCTGAGCAGAGTTTGTTGATAGTCTGGCGTGCAGATCTGCATTTTCACGACGGTATTATGTTTTTTCTGGTGAGATGAAATGCTGGAATAGCAGTGTATTCGAAAGTCGTGCTTTTGCCGAATGAGCCTGGCAGATACGCTAACTAAACGCGTTTGATCAACCAGGCTATGTCGCTGTATAGGTGCTGATGGTACAAAACGCAGATACACTTTGAGTGTATATGCTTTAGTTCAGTATGTTCAGACTTCCTCCATTTTGCCCAGTAGTGCCTGTAATCGTTCCTGCCAGAGTTGTTGTTCTTGTTTTAACTGAATGTTTTCATTAACTAATTTTTCAGAGTTTTCCGCAGAGTGTTGAACCTGCTGGCTAAGATGGTGGTTCTTTTCTTTTAGCTCTTCGATTTCCATTTGTAACAGGGTGATAGTGTCAATTGCCTGCTGTACTTTTGATTCCAGTTTCTCAAACACTTCAAATGACATCTTATATTTTCTCCTAATCGCGACGCCAGAGTGATGCTAGCCGCAGCCGATAAGGGATAAGCCATAGTTCGCGGATAACAACAACCTGTTGATTGTAAATAGCGGGTTAAAGCAAGTCCAGTGACGAGTTGTTGGTTATGACTCATTTACCAGATTTAATTAAACTTAAATCAATCTCTGTTATATCTGTTTTTATAAAATAATTGTCAACTTTATTTAGCTATCTAAGAAATGAAAAGTTGTTTTATGATTCTTTTAGAAACTAAAAACTATTGAAAACACGCATTTATAGGATGAAAAAACATTTATTATAGCGCGGTATTTTCGATTTCGATTATTGACGTTCAATTAATAACCTGTCATTACTGAAATCCGGTAAATCAATCTTCGAAGGAATGATGCAAACAGCATTGGCTGAATATTAACTTTACTTTTCGACCAGGGTATCCACTATGAGTCAATATACAGGTAGCTCACTCAAAGGTCAGTGCATTGCCGAATTTCTCGGCACTGGTCTTATTATCTTTTTAGGCGTTGGCGGTGTCGCCGCGCTGAAACTGGCTGGGGCCACCTTTGGGCAATGGGAAATCGCTATGCTTTGGGGGGTGGCGATATCGATGGCAATTTATCTTAGCGCTGGCGTCTCGGGGGGGCATCTCAATCCGGCTGTTACACTGGCGCTGTGGATGTTCGCTAATTTCGAGGGCCGCAGAGTTGTTGCTTATATCATCGCTCAGGTAGCAGGGGCATTTTGTGCGGCGGCAGTGGTTTACTGGCTTTATCACAACCTGTTTTTTGATTACGAACAGTTGCATCATATAGTCCCAGGTAGTATGGAAAGTCTGGAACTGGCTGGTGTCTTCTCAACTTATCCTAATCCCCATATCAGCGTTGGCCATGCCTTCATGGAAGCCGTCATTACTGCTGTCCTGATGGTACTGATAATGGCCCTGACTGATGATGGCAACGGCCTGCCTAAAGGGCCATTAGCGCCGTTGTTGATTGGACTGTTGGTTGCTGTGATTGGCGCATCAATGGGTCCGCTTACCGGATTTGCCCTTAACCCTGCACGCGATTTTGGACCGAAACTTTTTGCTTCATTGATCGGCTGGGGTGAGCTGGCATTGACCGGGGCAAGAGATATTCCCTACTTCCTGGTGCCTATTTTTGGACCTATTCTGGGGGCTGGTATTGGCGCTTTCGCTTACCGTAATTTGATCTCCCGCCACCTGTTAGTGGATGTCAGCGAAACTCAACAACAATCAGTTAGTCAAGCAGAGTAACCTAAAATCCTTTAAGATGATGCTATTCCTGTATTTCATTTTAAAGGATTGAGTAATGGCGGTAGATAAAAAATATATCGTTGCACTCGACCAGGGAACGTCCAGTTCCCGTGCTGTAATTTTGGATCATGATGCTAATGTTGTTGCGGTATCGCAACGGGAATTTAAGCAAATATATTCAAAAGCAGGCTGGGTAGAGCATGATCCAATGGATATCTGGGCCTCACAGAGTTCTACTTTGGTGGAAGTGCTGGCCCATGCTGATGTCAAAGCCAGTCAGATAGCTGCAATTGGAATCTCTAATCAGCGTGAAACAACTATTATCTGGGACAAAATTACAGGAAAGCCCGTTTATAACGCAATTGTCTGGCAGGACCCTCGTACTGCTGATTTTTGTGAGGAGCTCAAACATGAGGGGCTGGAAAAGTATATCCAGCAGACCACAGGCTTAGTGATTAATCCATATTTTTCGGGAACCAAAATCAAATGGATTCTTGATAATGTTAAAGGTGCACGTGAGCAGGCGATGCGCGGTGAGTTACTGTTTGGAACGGTTGACTCATGGCTGGTGTGGAAAATGACTAACAGCCAGGTCCATATTACCGATTTTACCAACGCCTCACGCACTATGTTGTTTAATATAAATACTCTTGAATGGGATCAGTGTTTGCTGGATATCTTTGGTGTTCCGCGTGCAATGTTACCGAAAGTCAGGGCATCTTCAGAGATCTATGGATATACCCTGATTAATGGTAGTGGATCAAAGATCCCCATCGCCGGTATTGCCGGCGATCAACAGGCAGCGCTTTATGGTCAGCTATGCGTACAACTTGGGATGGCAAAAAATACTTACGGCACGGGATGTTTTATGCTGATGAACACTGGCACTGAGGCGGTGATGTCATCCCATGGTCTGCTAACCACCATTGCTTGTGGTCCGCGTGGTGAAGTCAATTATGCGTTGGAGGGAGCCGTATTTGTAGCTGGTGCGTCCATTCAGTGGCTGCGGGACGAGCTGAAGATCATCAGCGATGCAACCGACTCTGAATATTTCGCTATGAAAGTCAGGGATACCAATGGCGTATACATGGTGCCTGCATTTACCGGACTAGGGGCGCCATACTGGGATCCTTATGCACGAGGCGCTGTCTTTGGTTTGACCCGAGGCGCAAACGCAAATCACCTTATTCGTGCCACACTGGAGTCTATTGCCTATCAGACCCGCGATGTACTGGAAGCAATGCAAAATGATTCCAACACTCGTCTTAAATCGCTGCGTGTTGACGGTGGTGCAGTAGCCAATAATTTTTTGATGCAGTTTCAGTCAGACATACTGGGCGTCAGGGTAGAACGCCCGGAAGTCCTCGAAGTCACGGCACTAGGCGCTGCTTATCTGGCAGGGCTGGCTGTCGGCTTTTGGAAAGATTTGGATGAGGTGAAAATTAAAGCGGTTACCGAACGAGAGTTTCGTCCGGGGATTGAAACAACCGAACGTAACTTTAAATATGCTGGGTGGAAAAAAGCGGTTAAAAGAGCACGAAACTGGGAAGATTCATCCGAGTAATCCCTGCTTTTCGCTTAAGCGGAATTGTGCAGCCCTTGATATTCTATTACAACAAGACGGGACAGAGGTTATCTAAATGTTCTGTTGGTATGGCATTGGCAGATTATAGCCAAAGATATGCGATACCCGTTCAGATCTGTGGCGGTCGACGCTCAAAATCAGTGCATTTATAAATCTGTATATTCAACAAAACCGCGCTATTATACGCCAGATTGCACTATTGATCGTCTGGCAGTTGCTTAAGCAGTGTTGAGCAACAAAAATAAGGTGCTGTTTTTCAAGCTCATGAACAGGGCAGCACGTCAACAAAATATCAGGTGCTGAATACCAGCCTGGCCGGGAATAACCGGGCATTTCTATCATGACAACCGGCGGGTTATTCTGGAAAATTCTGCACCTTCATCAGTGCAGGCCACACCACACCGTTCACAATCATAAGGAGTTATTATGGCCGAATGGGTCAACGCAAGTGTTGTGCGGGTAAATCACTGGACTGAAGCACTGTTCAGCCTTACGATCACCGCGCCAGTTGCGCCATTTACTGCCGGGCAATTTGCCAAACTGGCTTTACAAAAAGAGGGAGTACGCTTGCAACGGGCCTACTCATACGTTAACGCTCCTGGTGATAACAATCTGGAGTTTTATCTGGTCGTTGTGCCTGAAGGAAAACTCAGCCCTTTACTTCATGCGCTTAAACCGGGTGATGAGGTGATGGTAACCCTCAGGGCTGCTGGATTTTTCGTTCTGGATGAAGTGCCAGAGTGCCAGACACTATGGATGCTGGCGACAGGAACAGCTATTGGGCCTTACCTTTCGATTTTACAGGAAGGCAGAGACATTGAGCGTTTCAGAAATATTGTGCTGGTTCATGCTGTCCGCTATGCCGCCGATTTAAGTTATCTGCCACTGATGCAACAATTACAACAGCGCTATAATGGAAAGCTTCACATCCAAACTGTGGTGAGCCGGGAAGAGGTTGCCGGGTCGCTCACCGGGCGTATTCCTAAACTCATTGAGACTGGTGCGCTTGAGGAGGTTACAGGCCTGCCAATTGATGTACAAAATAGCCATGTGATGTTATGCGGTAATCCACAAATGGTGCGGGAAACATTATTGTTACTCAAAGAAACCCGAGGCATGAGTAAGCATCTGCGCCGCCAGCCAGGCCAGGTGACGAGTGAAAACTATTGGTGATAAACCATGTAATCAATAGTAATCAGATATCTGAAGTCGGGACAGTGTAATTCAAGGCAGATAAATCATGAAAAACCTGTCACATTCTATCTTTCTGTTGTTTTTTATTTTGATAAATGGCCTGAGTCAGGCACATTCGCAACAAAAGAGCGTATCTGAGCCAACGGCATTTTACCTGCTGGCAGGGGCCCCGGCCTTCGATATGACGATAGCGCAGTTCCGCAAACTCTATAATGCCAGTAATCCAGCTCTTTACATTGGCGAATATCGTGCAATCAGTGATCCAGGCGATAAGCATTACCTGGTACGAGCAGCCAGTAAAATCAGTAATAATCTTTATTCATCAGCAGCGCTGGAACGCGGAACAGGTAAAATCAAAACAGTGCAGATGACCTGGCTCATTGCAGAAGGGCCAGAACACAAAGCGTCCTATAATGAAGCGCTAGATTATATGGCAGCCCTGATGCGTGTTTTTGAACCCATGTTATCGGTAAAACAAAGCATTCAACGGGTATCTGTACTTCTTGCAAAAGGCAGGGGTCATCACTACTACAGCCGGAATGAGGGCGCATTACGTTATGTGGTGGCAGATGGTGGCGAGAGTGGGCTGACCTTTGCTATTGAGCCTCTGAAGCTGGCTTTGCTGCAAAGCGAAAAATAACCAGGACATATCCTGAAAATATCCGCCTCCTGTGCAGGTATGCCAGTCACACTGTCCGGGCGATGAAAAAATTAAAATGAACCGCGCTTCACGTGGAGGAAATAATGCAAAATCCCCTTGTTATGGGTAACTGGAAGCTTAATGGTAATAAAAACGTCACAGATAAACTGATTGCTGATTTGCGCACGGCGCTCGACAATTCAGAGGGCTGTAATGTTGCCATTGCCCCACCCTTCGTCTATCTGCATCATGCTCACCAGGCGCTTGCTGGTAGTCGTATCGCTCTAGGTGCACAAAATGTTGATGTCAATCTTTCTGGTGCATTTACCGGTGAAGTTTCTGCTGAGATGTTAAAAGATATTGGTGCCCGTTATGTCATTATTGGCCATTCGGAGCGCCGCACTTACCACTCTGAACATAATGATATTATTGCAAAAAAATTTGAAATATTAAAAACGACCGGCCTTATCCCTGTATTGTGTATTGGTGAAACTGAATCGCAAAATGAGGCAGGTGACACCGAGGCGGTATGTGCCAGCCAGATCGATGCTGTATTGACTCCCCTTGGCGTTGAGGCGTTTAGGAATGTGGTTATTGCTTATGAGCCAGTATGGGCAATTGGTACCGGCAAATCGGCAACACCAGAGCAGGCGCAAAACGTACATCAATTTATCCGGCATTATATTGCCAGACACAATGAAGAGATAGCGGACCAGCTGATTATTCAGTACGGGGGGTCAGTAAATGATAAAAATGCCGCTGAGCTTTTTGCCCAGCCAGACATCGATGGTGCGCTGGTGGGAGGAGCATCCTTAAAGGCAGAGGCCTTTGTACAAATTGTTAATGCTGCAACTGACTGCAAATGTGCCTGAATTAATCAGAGCCATACCCTTAGTGAGGCATGAAAATGTCCTGCTGCGTATGCATACTATAGCCTGAATTTCAACAGGATGCTCTGTTGCTGATGCGTTAACAGACGGGTAATACTGAAAAATTAATGTCATGATTCTGCACTGTTACCTTATATTGAATAATCTGTCAGAGGGTCAGGGTTCATATAAAGTGACATAGTAGTTTCGAACCGTCCTGGAAAAAGGGAATGACAGGGATCATAATGTCCGCAAAGTCACCCAGAGATGATAAAGATGACACAAGCCCGGTTTTTAGAGCTCCTGAAACAGGCTCGCAGCAGATATACCCAATGGGAAATAGCCGCATACACTGGTAAGAACATCAAAACGGTGAGGCGATGGGAAAAAGGAGAAATTCCATGCCCGGCAATGCTTGAATCAGTGCTGCGTAATCTGCTGCAAAAACCGGTTGCTTGTGTTGCAGACGAAGCGCACAGTTTCCGCTTCATTGATCTCTTCGCGGGTATAGGAGGGATTCGCCTCGGTTTTGAGGCTTGTGGTGGTAAATGCGTTTTTACCAGCGAATGGAACGATTTTTCGAAAAAGACCTATATCGAAAATCACGGCAATGATCATCCGTTTGTCGGCGATATTGTGCCGTTTCCGGCCGAAAAGATACCTGATCATGATGTGCTGCTTGCGGGTTTCCCTTGTCAGCCATTCAGTCTTGCTGGAATTAGTAAGAAAAACTCTTTGGGCCGGCCTCATGGTTTTGAGTGTACTACGCAGGGGACACTTTTTTTTGACGTGGCACGAATCATCGCAGCCAGGCGCCCCAAAGCCTTCCTGCTGGAAAATGTCAAGAATTTGCTTTCACACGATAAAGGCAATACCTTCAATGTGATTCTGCAAACGCTCAAAGATGAGCTGGGCTATAGTGTGCATTACCGGATTATTGACGGCCAGCACTTTACCCCTCAGCACCGTGAGCGGATTATCATCGTCGGTTTCCTCGAAAAGACCGGATTTTCATGGGATGACCTGCAATTACCAGCTGAAGGGCCTCGTCTTGGCTCTGTCCTGCACAAAACGGATGGCAGTGAACCTCTGTTATCATGGGATGAGAATCGTTTTTTTGCACATGATCGCAAAACAGTACAGCCCAAATACACGCTTACACCCAAGCTATGGGCCTACCTGCAAAGTTATGCAGAAAAACATCGCGCAGCTGGCAATGGTTTTGGTTTCGGTATGGTGTATCAGAACAGTGTAACGCGCACCCTTTCGGCACGGTACTATAAAGATGGGTCAGAGATCCTCGTATGGCAGGAAGATAAAAAACGCCCGCGCCGGCTGACTCCACGGGAATGCGCCCGTCTGATGGGTTTTCCGGACACGTTCAGGATTTCTGTAAGCGATACCCAAGCCTACCGGCAGTTTGGCAACAGCGTTGTTGTGCCTGTTATGCAGGAGGTTGCCCGAATTATGATCCCGCACGTTAAAATATTAACCACATATGGGCATGAGGGTACGCCTGCCCCGCTGTCCCTGTCTGCCTGATGAATGCTACACCAGTCATCCATAATACAACGGGTTCATCCGGACCGGAGATTCAGAAAACATGAGATGCGTTATTGTCAGCAGGCGTGAGCCTGAGTGTAACAGGTAATAGCGTATACATGTGTATAACGCCCCCAGGAATGGTGGCACTTTAGTGATGAAAAAGTAACCGAGGTAAGGGAATGAAACAGGGTTATCTTTCGCAGTATTTCAAAGGAGTAGCGCTTAAGCGTCTGAGTGTAGTAGAGGCCGATATAATACGTTCGAACCAGCATGAGTATCACGGAACAGGAGAATTGCGTGAGATTCTTGGGGAGCCGGACGGCAAGGTGCGTTTTACAGCCAGTTTTCTGTACCTTACTGATCAGGATGGCGAGCCTATCGTTGAGGATGGGTTTCTGACCTTATATCCGGCACGCCGCAATGCAAGAAGGCGTGGTGTAAAGCGTCCTGAAGAATACCGGCTCTATTTTTCAAACAACTCTGTTTCTCAGTGTGCCGCGGCAGGTGATCTGCTGGTGATTGCCAGAAAACCGGATGATACACTGTTAGTGATTGTGGTCGAAAAAGATACCACTACAGAACAGCAGATTATGTGGCTGTTTGGTTTTTCCTCTCTTAGTCATCCGGGCTTTTCTGTCAAATCCGAATTGGAAACAGAACAGGATCGGATCGACTTTGCGGCGCGCGTTGTCCTTGAGCAGATTGGCGTTGAACTCCAGGAAGAGGCCCCCGACTATCTGGGTCAGATGCTAACAAAATTTAACGGCATGTTTCCGAAAGCCATCGATTTTTCTGTTTATGCCCGGAGCACTATTCGCGACCTGAGCAGTCGGGATGACCCCGATGCTGCATTAATAGCTTGGATGGAACGTGAGGAAATTCTGTTCCGTACGCTCGAAAACCATATTATGGGCGGGAAGCTAAGCAGGCTTGCGGAGGAAAGCCCTGAATGCACGGAATCATTCATCAGGCTTGTTAAGAGTACACCTCAGCGTCGTAAATCCCGTGCTGGTTTAGCTCTTGAAAATCATCTGGAACACGTTTTTATCGAGCACGGAATAACCTGTACCCGATCTGGTGTGACAGAAAATAATCTTAAACCGGATTTCATTTTTCCGGGTATCACTTGTTACCATGATCTGCGTTTTCCGCAAACAAAGCTGACCATGCTGGCAGCAAAATTGACCTGTAAGGATCGCTGGCGTCAGATTCTTAATGAAGCTGCCCGTATCAGTCAAAAGCACCTTCTGACACTGGAACCCAGCATCAGCGAAAACCAAACAAGGGAAATGAGGACAGAGAAGATACAACTGATTCTTCCCCGCAGACTTCATAAGACCTGCACAATAACACAGCAGGGCTGGCTGATGGATGTTGCTGCTTTTATCAGATTAGTGCGACAACATCAGATATCATCGTAGTTTACAGGCAGCCTGAGAGTGTGACTAATTAAACGAGACGGAAAAATCAGGCAATCCGGCTTTATTTTCTTCCGAACTATTATCATTCATCACTAAACGCTTCAGTGGTGAATGATTTTAGTGGTCAATAAAGCCGGCCTTGTGAGCGAAAGAGCTGAACAAATATTCAGCGAGTGTTATCAGAGCGGTTTTCTGGCGTAAATTGCTGGCGATTATCAGGATGACAGAAGCAGCTCGTTACATGGTCGTTAATCAGGCCACATGCCTGCATGAAGGAGTAGCAAATAGTCGCACCAATAAATTTAAAGCCTCTTTTTTTCAGGGCATTTGATAATGACTCTGATAATTCACTGGTAGCTGGTATATCGCGATAGCTTTGATAATGGTTTACCTGAGGTATATTGCCTACAAATGACCAGATAAACTCGACAAAAGGCTCGCCTGCCGATTCCATAGCTATCAAAGCGCGTGCGTTAGTGATAATGGAGGATATTTTACTGCGGTTACGAATGATCCCTGTGTCATGCAGCAGACGTCCGACATCCTCTTCATTCATCAAAGCTACCCTGTCCGGGTCAAATTGATGGAAGGCGTTACGATAATTTTGCCGCTTTTTTAACACCGTAATCCACGAAAGTCCGGCCTGCTGACCTTCAAGACAAAGTAGTTCAAATAGAGCCTGTCGGTTCTTATTAGGGCTGCCCCATTCGGTATCATGATATTCAATATAGAGTGGATCAGATGTAACCCAGCCACAACGCTGCATAATTAATACTCCTTGTAATATATCATCAGTTCACTTTGGCGCACTGGTAAAGCTGCCAGCCAATCAGTTTTGATATGAGCAGCAGTGATAACCCGGCGTATATAATACATCAAGGTAAATTGCCGATATTGCTTAAATTCAACATAGTAGTCAGGCAGTGCAGCAGACCGGGTGTTACACGCTCTATCCTGACAACCGTTATTAAGATGCTATCTTCGGGGTGCGGTAGCATAACGAATATGGGGTATGCAGCCAAGGATGACATCATTTTTTTGTGTTTTTGGATAATATTTCACAAACAAAATCAGAGAATTTTGACAGTTAATACTTTAAGGATTGATTTAAATTCAGGTTATGGAGCTTGATGACGGGTGTTATCATGGCGATAATGGGCTTATACATTAAGGAAACTGTATTGTTGCTGGCGTAAAAGCGGAGGTCTTTGCATAGGGTTGTCCATTCATATGTAACAACTTTGCCAGATTGTGTTCAGTAGATGGATTCTTTGCGATGTTGGTTAACGGGTTGAAAATATCCTGTTAGCTCTCTACAGGCTCCAGACTTACGGGGATGCTATGATGGCAATAAAATTAATAGCAATCGATATGGGTGGCACTTTGCTTAATCCTCAGCATGAGATAACGGCGGGTGTTAAGGCTGCAATTACAGCGGCCAAAAAGAGAGGTATTAAAATAGTGCTGGCCAGTGGCCGCCCCTGGATTGGGATGGAACGTTATTTAATGGAGCTCGATTTGCAGGAGAAGGGGCAGTACGCTATAGCCTGTAATGGGGCACAAGTGCACCGTGCGGAAGGCGGGGAACTAATATCAGAAATTACGTTAAATTACGACGACTATCGCTATTTTGAAGCGCTATCGCGCGAGCTGGGAGTACATTTCCAGGCAATGGGCCGCAGCGCTATTTATACGGCTAATAAAGATATAAGTGAATACACCATCCAGGAGTCCTATGTGACAGGTATTGACCTGCGCTACTGTAGTGTGGATGAGATGGATCCACAGATGCATTTCTTAAAATTAATGATGGTAGATAAACCAGCATTGCTGGATGTGGCAATTGCTCGCTTACCACAAGAACTGCGGAGTGCATACACTGTGGAGAAGAGCGCCCTGCACTATCTGGAAATTATTCATAAACAGGTTAGCAAAGGTTACGGTGTTAGTAAGCTGGCCGAATTACTCAATTTGCAACCGGAGGAAGTGATGGCTATTGGTGATCAGGAAAATGACATCGCAATGCTGGAGTACTCTGGAACTGGCGTGGCAATGGGTAATGCGGTTGATTCTGTTAAGATGGTTAGTCAGTTTATTACCCGAACCAATATGGAGGATGGCGTAGCATATGCAATTGAGAAATTTGCACTCTGCTAGCCAGTCAGCTTTGCTTGAAGGTACCTGGTAAATAAACCAGAATTTACCGGTGAGATACTATCAGGGAGAATCTGCTGCCACCGTATTGTTATGGCGTAAGTAATCCCATGGAAGCAGCATGGTGTCCAGCAGTGCTGAAAAAGGTAGATCGATAACAGCAAGAGAGCGTATCGGCCATTCATTATCGCCGTTAGTGATCAGATCTGCGGCGGCTCTGGTACCCGGATAGTATCCCGTATCCGTCCCGGTATGACACATCACGCTGGAGCAGCCACTAATAGTCAGCATCAGGCTGGCCACTATCGCGACTGTGCTATATTTCTTGGGTGCTGTAGTTAGTTCGCACCTGTGTTTTTTATCCGGTTGAATAAAACTGTCAGTATGCAGATACATTTCCAGTCAGTGTAAGTTAATTATAACCCTATGATAGATGTGTTACATATTCATGTAATTCAAATTATCTCAGCCTGTATAGGCTTCATTGTATATTAAAATTAAAAATTGTGAATTCAGAACGATATATCAGTTTGGATATTGTTATTACATAACGCTGTATACTGTATCTCTTATTTTATCAGGTTCCCGGCTTAAACACTACTGATACACTATCACCATCTTAGTTGTAATAGTCATGACAAATCTTGTGGTAATCTCCTCGAAATCTATTGTCAGTTTGTACAATGCGTCATTCTGTTTTGACCAAAGATGCTTTAATCAATAGATTTACCTGTAAGGTGATTAATACCAGTCTGACATTTTGATTAATGCTGCAAGCAAAGTAAAAACACAGTGTTTGTGCTTCATGGAGAAGAGTTCGATCTGCCTTAAATATTGGGTACGATTGAGAGAACATATTACAGGATTGACATGAAAAATCAGATGACTTAGTGACATCCTGCAAGTTAAGTTCATTTTTATATAGCATAAACAGCAATAATATTTTAAGCACACAAGATCAGCTACCATGCATAGGAATTCCTGTGGCGGCAGAATAGATAATTTTACGTGTAGTAGCTGCTGATTTTGGTATCTGATTATTCAGACAGCCAGAATTAGAAAGTGATTAACATGAGCTCTGACATGAATTTATTGATTATAGTAAAGCACAATATATTGAAATTACTATTAAATTTGGTGCCCCTTGATATCCAGGGCACCAGAGATAATCGATTTTGCATATATTCTGTGTTTTTCCATTAATCACTAAATCCGGCTATAAGACTATTATCAACAAATATTGCTCATTATTGATATGGTCCTGATTTAGTCATAATCTGTTTAACAGATAATCAGCCTGGTCTAGAGTACTGCCGTTAAGCCTGAGGCGGTCCATCATTTGGTTGTAGGTAGCGGCTGCCTGTTCATTGTCAAACTGCACATTCAGGCCATCGAATTTGACATTATTTCCTTGCTCGAACAGAAAATCTCCTGCCTGTGCAGCATCCCGCGTCAGGGATTGCAGTGCGGGTAATACAGTGGAAATCTGGCTGGCTGGTTTTGTAACCTTCTGCGCGTAAAAGTTATCAAAGACTGTTTTGAGATCGTCTGGCATCTTCAGTTGCGACTTATTGCTATCAGCTTGTGCTCTGGCGGCCTGAAACTGCTGGTTTAGTTCATTCAGTACGCCACTGTCCTTACGAAAAGCCTCACGCTGGGTGATGTAATCCTTAGGTGTCTGAATTGCACTAAAATGAGCAACTACCGGGCTGAACCCATTATCTTTTATACGATTAATTTGCTGGGAAAAGTTATAAATGATGTCGTAATTATTGGCATAATTACCGAACTGCTGTTTTTGGTCCGGGTTTAGCATTGGGAGCTGTTTTTCATTTTGCATTGCACTGCTTTGTAGAAATTCAGTAAAAGCTTTACGTTGAACCTCTTCTTTATTATCGCAGCCGCTAATAATTCCTGACGTAAATAATATAGCACAATAATAATAATATAGCACAAAACAGTCCAATATGCTGGATAATGCGTAATGAACTCGTTGTCATCTCTCTTTCTCCGTTTGGGGGGATAGCGTAAAGAGTAGAACAATAAGCTGGTATTGCATCTTTTTGATGGTAAATAATGGGTTGTGTTGCATTAAGCATATGTGGGGTAACATGACATCTTTTCAGATGTTGCCTGCTTATGTTACTTATCAGAAAAGCGTTCAGACGTCTGCATTACCCCGTCAATGTTATTGCTCGGTGTGTCCGCTAGTACCTGGCGTATGCTCTCAGTTTGCACAATCTGGAAGAAATGATGGCAAAACAGGGCATTACGACTGACCATTCTGCCCTTTATCACTAGGTTATCATATTAACACCATTACTGGATAAAGCCTTCCGTCAATATAAATAAGCGTCCGGTGGGGCGACGCTGGCGTATGGATGAGACTGCCATAAAAGTTAAAGGCCAATGGAAATAACTTCTGCCGGGTTGTTAATGCAAAACTACCAGTTTTTTTGCAACCAAAGCATAGAAGGTACTTACAGGACTTTGCTGCTGTGCCATCCGGCAAATGCCGGCTCGGGGTATTCCGATTTATGACATCAGACGTAGTGGAAAACCAGAAAATATGCCGGCAGTAGGTAGGAATGATGAGGTTGCCGCCATGGTTACTGTGGCCGAACGATGGTTAACTTAATCTTCAGATAAATTAATATTAATTTTATCCAAGTAAAGTATAAAATACTCGGTTTTTTAAATAAAAAAAGGTATTTTATGTTTAAATAAGGTATGGATCTGGTGATTCAGTACACTGAAATGAGGTAGTAATTATGAAAGAAATTGTTCAGACAGACAAACAGATTATTCAGACACTGGCTCGTACCTTTGACCGTTTTTCTGAATCCGATTACCATAACGGCTATGGATTCAAGATTTCTCTATGTAAATCTTCCTGTGGTAAAATTTGTTGGCCTCAGAATTCCTGCTGAGATGAAAGAGAAATATTATGAAGAAGTTAAGGCACCTATTTTTGAGAATGAACAAACAATACAGGCATGGAAAGATCAGGATCAGTATCTTTTAAATAATCCGGATAAAAATCTCCGGATGCTTGAGATCCATCCAAATGGAGTGTCATGTCCTTTTATCGATAAAAAAATTCCTATTCACAATGAAAATAACGAGTGTATAGGAATAATTAACCATATTAAATTTTTGGAAGTTTACCGTCCTAATGACTTAATCAAAGGAAAGTTACTTGGTTCGTTATTGCTAAGTAAACCGGATGATTTTTTTACAGAAAAAGAGTGCGAGATTATTTTTCTGAAACTACAGGGAATGACCAGTAAAGCAATTGCCCGCGCACTTCATCGTTCTTCCCGCACGATAGAGAATATCATACAAGAGTTATACGATAAAACAGGTGTTAACAATGCCATGGATTTTGCCGAATTCTGCGAAAAACGTAATCTGCATCGTTATCTGCCTCATCGTTTTATCAGTCCAGAACGTCTTTCATTTTCAGGTTCGTTTCAGGTCGGGGATGATGCCTTTTAATAACAATTATGGTTCGGTCCCGTTAAAACTCACCGGTAATATAAATAGGTGCTCTGTATATTTTTATGATGTATGTATTGATAAAAACAGGATAAGGCTGATGGCCGGGTTTAACTCTTTTCAATGTGCGCAGTCTGTTCTGGCTGGCACTGAACTGATACACATGCTGCGTGAAGGGCAGTATCAACGTCCATGAGGGGGACGGTATGTCCCCGGCAGAACACTTTTATCTTTTAGTTGCCTGAAAAAAAGCAGCGTCACTTTTACAATCATGGGCTGTTAATACAACCGAGTCGTTAAATTACCTGAGGTTAAATCATTCGTAATTGATTGAAGCCTGCTTAATTTAAAGTCAATTAACCTAGCGTCACTTGAACCAGTCTCAATTAAATTAGTCCCAATTAAATCAGCTTCAGTTACATTAGCATCAGTTAACTTAGTATTGGTAAAATTAGCTAACAATAAGGTGGAATCAATTAAATTAGCCCCGCTTAAATTCGCATTACTTAAATCAGCATTATACAAATTAGCGTGATTTAAATTAGCCCCACTTAAATCATTTCCTCTTAAATCAGTGCCTATACTGAACTTAGCATTATTTAGATTAGCGTTAGTTAATCTAGCACCTTTTAGCTTAGCCCTGGTTAACTTGGCATGATTTAAATCAGCACCAATTAATTTAGCCTCTTGTAAATTAGCCTCTGTTAATTCAGTACTAGCTAACTTAGATCCATTTAAATTAGATCTACTTAAATCAGCTTTAGTCAAATTAGCGTTAAATAGCTTAGTCTTAGTTAAATCAAGGCCACTTAAATTAGCGTTAGTTAAATTAGCATCATCTAAATGAGACCTACTTAAATCAGCGCTAAATAAATCAGCATTATTTAGCTTGGCGTTAGTTAAATTAGCACCTCTTAAATTAATATCTTTCAAATCAGCGCCACTTAACTGAGCTTTATTTAAATCGGTATCGCTTAACTTAAGCTGTTGATTCTGAACTGAAGCATCTGTATTCATGTTAGATGATACATTCTGTCCTGCTTTTTTATGCTCTTCTGGCGATGTATTAGATGGTTGGATGGAATTGTTTTGAGGCTGGAATTTATGTAAGACTTTGTTTGAAAACAGATTGGGCTGATTATTTATAGAATTATTCATATAACCATACTCCTAATTGTGTGTGCTATTGAGAACCTCGAGAGACAAGAATTTATTAAAACTGTAGTTTTATGTTTAACACTTCCCGTGGCGCTTTTCCACAATTATCTGAATGAGGGAGGGATTGACTATCTCATTAAATATCCCAGATTAAGGCTGTTTTTTGTATAGGCCGGGATCAACTGCGCGTAATAATCAAGGTTTTCCAGCCCCAGTTTAATGTTATTGTGCCTGACTAGATCAGCGGTTAAAGCTTTTTTGTGTCTGTTGTAGTCTTAAGTGGTGTTTGTATTATAGTGTGGTGTGGTTTTTTCATTTGGTTGTCTGATAAGTTATCCGCAGATTAGAGCGATAAAGTTCAGGTTAAACTATGAATTATGTATAAGTTAAATTGGTTTTTTAGGCTTTAATATAATGACCTTTGTCATCTATTGTTTTTTAAAAGTCGAAAGACGATTCCGAAAGGTACGGCTGACATCTGTCTGACACAACCCATACAGCCTAAAAGCGAGAAAATAACTTAAAAACGTTATGTCCACAAAAACATGAGATAGATTTTTTATCGCTGATGAGGTTGAGCTTTAGAGATGAAATGGCAGGCATGGAACATCCGTTCTTAGCTCTGGAAGGTGGTGATACAGATACTCGTCGGTATAAAAGTGGCTACACAACGGTAGTTGTTGCACTTGATGCTGAATATGGAATGGCTGCTATTTTTAATAAAGATATCTGGATTTATGCAGTCTCTAAGTCACAGCAAGCTGTTAATAATCATGAACCAGTCAGCCGTACTGTTTATTTTTCACCTTATGATTTTTTTGTAACGACAAACAGAGCCATATGAAGACTTAAGAAAATCATTAGCCCGTCTTTGCGGAACAAGAATTAAAACATATGTTCCTGAAGATAAATATCAGGATGTACCGTTTTAAAATATCTGCCCCACATCAGCGGGGTTTTTACAGCTTTCTCAGGCTGTTGATTTCAGTATCAGGCAGCGCGACAGACGTTTTCACAACGGCACGATCTACGCCGTCGGCAAGACACTGTCTGGCCATTTCAATTTTTGCTTCGTAGCGGCCTTTTTCAATGACTTCCTGACGAAATTGTTCTGCTATAGTCATAACCACCTCCCGGTAAATGTTGCTTTATCCGTAATGTCATGTAATACAACCACTAAAAGTGGTATTCAATGCCTAAATTACCGTTATAACCCTCAGTATTACCTCTGAAGCTATGTTGATATTCTGCTTCAGCATAGAGGCTGAGATTGAGAGTTAACTGGCCATTCATTCCTGCTGATGCTTTCCACCAGCGTGATTCGAGGTCGGGATTTGTTTTTAACCCATCCGTATATGCCCCTTATTACTTCACCAATACGTTGCACTACATCAAATTGCAGATAAGGCTGAATGTTTTCTGCTGCATAGCTCAGGCGCAGGCCGGCACGACTTATCCCCAGCATCTGATTTGTCCGGTATATTTGGATTTCCTAGCCGCTCGTTCCTGAATGTAGCCACTGGCTCATTAATTGTAGTTGTGGTTCAAGCTGCCACTGCTGCGTTAAATAGACAGGTATACTCATCTCCAGGGATAATAAGCTGCTGCTATTTTGATAAGTGCCGCTGCTGCTTTGAAAGTGTGTCCGATAAAGGGTCTGCTGAACAACCGTGTCCAGCCATGCGCCCTGGGGGGTAGCAATAGTATAATATCCGCCTAAGCTCCAGGCCTGAGTATTGAGTTTACCTGCATCGGCAGACAATCCAGGACGTTGCAGGCGAGCATAATCACGGGTATTACTACTTAATTTGCTGAATGTTGCCATCACTCCTGCGGTACTGGTAACGCCATCACATAATTCTTTTTGCCAGATATCTCCCCCAAGCTGAAGAAAGAAAGTATCAGTACTATAACCAAAGCGACTGGCACCCAAAGTATTATGTAACCCCCGGGAGCGCCTCCACACATGTGCACTGCCGCGCCGGGCTCCCTGCCGTTGGTGCCAGGTTCCGGCAGTATTAAAAGCATAATCCGCATTGAGCCACGGGGAAATCTGATAGCCAGCAATCTCCTTGCGAATTGTCGGCACAGGTGGACTGGGGTCGGGTGTCGGTACATAACTGGCCTGTAAATACCAGTCATGATCGTTAACTTTATTCAGAAAATATTCATAGTTACCTACGGTTACTGCATTCTCCTGACTGAATGTAGCACCTGAGGCATCCTTACTGACATGAATCAATGGAATGCCATTATGTGTTTCTGCACCTTCTCCCCCTCTGTTTTTTACGACCACACTGAAATTTCCGCTAGCATTGCCTTTGACCTCCAGCCGATCGGTCTGTGAGTCATCACCCTCCAGCTGGCTATTAAATGTGAAACTACCACTGCCATTAAGATCATTAGTAATAGTCAGATTTTTAAAACCATCATTACTGGCGTTAAAGACCGCATTACCAGCAAGCTGAAGATTACGCACAGTTGAGTGATTACTGATTAGCCATTGACTGCTGTTGTCAATTTGCAGGTTATCGACATTAGTGGCCGCACCAGATAGCAGCGAGTTGTGCTTCAACGCTACGGTGAGCAGGCTGTTTTGCTCAGCTGCAATATCACCACAGATTGCTGTATTGTTCTTCGCATCAACCTGCAAAAGGCTGTTCCAGAGTTTGCCTGTACTCTCATCCAGACGGCTTGCGGTATAAATAGCATTCTGGCAGTTCTGACAACGGCTTAGAATTCTGCTGTTATCCAGACGTACATTGAGGCGACCACCAGATGTCAGGATTCCAATACCTTGGCTGGCAGCTACCTTACTATTTTTCAGATTAATAACCCCCGGAGTTTCACCATCGAAGCTTTCGCTGTAAATACCCGCAGTATCTGCCCCTGTCGCGTTGATTTCGCTATTATTAAAATACAATGACCCGGTTGTAGTCGAAGCTCCCCAGCCCTCAGCTCCTGCCATCGTAACTCTGACACCATCCGCTATAATCCTGCTATCAGCAAAAGCAAATAGACCTGTAGAATTATTGCCTGAGGCCAGGATTTCAGAGTTGGATAACTTGATTGTTCCCCGACGTGCAGCAACGGCCCCGGCGTTTGCTGAGCCCTGTGTTCTCAGCAGTAGTCTGTCCCCCTCTACTACACTGTAGTCAGTATATAGTGCGTAACTTTCAGTACCGGTGGTAATTAAAGTGCTGTTACTGATTTTTCCTGACCCATTAAGCTGATTATTCAATGCCTGAGAACCGGTTCCATGGGAGATAATTGTGGCATTCTTAATGTCAAAATCGGGCATATTATTGGATATCAACCAGATAGCGGCATGGTCATCTGCCCAGCTTTCAAAATTCCCACCTCGTATTGTAGTGGATGCATTACGATCAACCTGTAATCCATACCCATAGTGCGATTTGATAGTTGTGTCTTCGAGAAGAAGATGACCAGCCATCATAATAAGACCTGTACCTTGTGTATCTATATTGCTGCTTTTTATAATCGCATTACTGCTGTCATTGTTCTCAATAAAAATACTATAATCTCTGCCGGGTGAAGATGTATCATTACCCTGATGTGTTACAAGAGTGAGTTCATTAGCGGTAAAATGACTGTTATTTACTAATAAGACTTGTACAAATATGCTGTATTATCAAGTGTGATAGATGTCTTATTTAATTTAGTATAAGTGTTTTCTACAGAAATACCCTCATGAGCATCTGATTTGATGTGAAGATTACCACTGAAATAGAGTGAGCCGCCGTGCGCATCAATTCCTGTAGACCCTTTTCCCGAAATATCAATTGATACATCATTCAGATTGATATTTGTCCCGTGACTTATAATACCATTTGACCAGTTACCAGTAGTGGAAAGCGACGTATTATCAAGATTTAAATAACCTCTGGACGTAACAATCCCCGTTGCATCATCACCCATAGTAGCAATTTTACCATTGCCCATCGCCATTGAACTACCCACTGAATGAATACCTTTTGACTTATTATATCCTGTAGTAATTGAACTACGGTATAAGCTTAGTGCAGCACCTTTCTCCAGTTTTACTGCGTCTGTCTGAGCACTGGCAGTAGAGAAATTTAAGTAATCCGGACTATTTGTTTTAGCAATCGTATTATTTCCTGAAACTAAAATTGGTATATCATTTTTAGTAACTGAAAGATACCCGGAGGTTATTTCATGAGACTGACCATCATCAAAATGCCACGGAGAAACGGCATAACTGCTGAAAGGAAGCAGCGCAAGTGTTATCACACCTGGCTGAAACAGGGTAATATTACTTTTCATTTCTCATATATCCTTTAGCAAAAAAGATAATACTGCCTTATATTTCCTGTTCCAAGAAATGCGGCATGGCCAGATATAACAAGGTAAGAAAAAATATATATTTTTTAGTTAAGATTACAAGGATAATATCTAGTATTTTATTCTTAATTTTCAATGAAAATATATTTATTATGTCATGGCTATCTATTTTTTTCATATATGACAAATGGTTAGCTTAAAATCAAAAATATTTACTGATATTGCCCATTCAGGTATATCAATATGATTAATATTTCATTCCAATCAAGAACATATGATTTGTAGCAGCGGTTATCTTAAATATAAATTATATATATAATCATGTTTATAATTCCTAATGAATAAAACAAGAAATACAGGCAGAAGCTATATATCAGGTAATATTTTTTGATTATATAATGCTTTTTGATAATAGGTAGTTTTTATTCATGTATTTATTATTCAATGCTCGTCTATATATGGCAGATATTGCTTAGAATCCTGTTGTCAGGTACTCTGCCTGTTAATAGTAATGCGCAATCAGTGTGATGGCTGGGGCTGCCAGCCATATAAGATAATTTTATAGACGTGTTTTTTGATTCAGCAAAGGGCTTATTTTAAGCCCTTTGCACATTTTTTGGTGCATTGAGTTATCTGTCTTTTAGCGCACCAGACAGGCTAAAACGGACTGACTGAACTATTGCAACAGAGAAATATCTGCTACCTGCAAAAACAGATTACGTAGCTTCGAAAGCAAGGTCAGACGATTCAAACGCAATGTGTTATCTTCAGTATTGACCATCACATTGTCAAAAAAGTTATCGACAGTTTCGCGTAACTGAGCCAGTTCGTTGAGTGCTTCCTGATAACGTCTTTCAGCAAAATAGGGTTCGAGTTTACTGCTAAGCGTAGTGACATAGGTTGCCAGTGTTATCTCAGCATCTGATTTTAGTAATGAAGCCTGAATATCCTTATTTAGTGGTTCAGTCGATTTTGCCAGAATATTGGAAACACGCTTATTGGCTGCTGCCAGAGCCGATGCGGCTTCCAGAGTACGAAAATGAGACACTGCCTTGATACGGGCGTCAAAGTCTGTTGGGTGGGAAGGGCGACGCACCAGTACCGCCTGTATGGTATCTGCACTATATCCTTTATCCTGATACCAGTTTCGTAACCGGCCCAGCATGAAATTGATAACATCATCAACAACGTTCTGGTTAACCAGTTTATTACCAAACAGACTGGCTGATTTTTCGGTCAGAGTTTGCAGGTCCAGAGGTAAGTTTTTTTCGATAATAATACGCAGTACACCGAGTGCAGCGCGACGGAGTGCAAAGGGATCTTTATCGCCTTTGGGGAACTGATTGATACCAAAAATCCCGGCCAGAGTGTCTATCTTATCAGCAATAGCCAGTGCGCAGGAAACTACGCTCTTGGGCAGATTGTCGCCAGCAAAACGTGGCTGATACTGTTCCTTCAGAGCGATAGCAACATCTTCCGCCTCACCGTCAAGTCGTGCGTAGTGCATCCCCATCACACCCTGAGTATCGGTGAATTCAAAAACCATATTTGTCATCAGATCACACTTCGAAAGTAGCGCTGCACGGGTAGTATGGCTGACATCTGCACCAATCTGAGCTGCAATCCAGCCTGCCAGCGCTACAATGCGATCTGTTTTATCCCGTAAACTGCCCAGTTTTTCCTGAAACAGCACATTTTCTAATAGTGGCAGATTATCGACGAGGGGTTTTTTACAGTCAGTATTAAAGAAAAACTCTGCATCTGCTAAGCGCGGCCGAATCACCTTCTCGTTACCATGAACAATCTGTAGCGGATCGCTGGATTCAATGTTAGCAACAAAGATAAATTCAGGCAGTAATTTGCCGTGGCTATCGTAAACCGGAAAATATTTTTGATCGCCTTTCATAGTATGGACTAGTGCTTCAGCGGGCACTGCAAGAAATTTTTCCTCAAATTTAGCCGTAAGGACGACCGGCCATTCTACCAGTGATGTTACTTCTTCCAGCAGACTTTCACTCAGATCGGCTATACCACCAATATGCTTTGCGGCCGCTTCGACTTCTGTTTTGATTTTTGTTTTACGCAGGGCAAAATCTGCGATGACCTTACCGCGCTCCAGCAGAATCTGTGGGTACTGGGAAGCATTGTCGATAGTCATTTCCTGTTCACCCATAAAGCGGTGGCCACGAATAGTCCGGCTGGATTTGATACCCAGCACAGTTGCCGGAATAAGCTCGTCACCCAGCAGCAGTGTGACAGTGTGAACAGGCCGCACAAACTGCACCTCGCTGGCACCCCAGCGCATTAGTTTAGGTACGGGCAGCTGGCTTAGTGCCGTATTGACCATGCCTGGCAATAGCTCCTGAGCCGTTTTACCTTTGGCAATACCACGCCAGAGCAGCCACTCCCCCTTATCCGTTTTCAGGCGCTGTGCCTGATCAATAGTGATACCACAACCTGAGGCCCAGCCTTCAGCGGCTTTAGTTGGATTTCCATTGGTGTCAAACGCCGAGGTTACCATCGGACCACGCTTTTCGACCTCCCGATCAGGCTGCGAGGTACTAAGGGCTGCAATTTTAACCGCCAGGCGGCGTGGTGAAGCAAACCAGTTTGCTTCCTCGTATCTAAGGCCAGCGGTATCGAGTTCTGCCATCAGGCGGGAAGAAAACGCTTCTGCCAGATTACGCAAAGCGTTGGGTGGTAGCTCTTCAGTGCCAATCTCCACCAGGAAAGTTTTTTTACTCATGGCGGCCTCTTATTTACTTGTTGCAAAGTGGAAAACCTAATGCTTCACGGGAGGCATAGTAGGCTTTAGCCGCATTTTTAGTCAGAGTACGGATGCGCAGGATATATCGCTGGCGCTCAGTTACGGAGATGGCCTTGCGGGCGTCGAGCAGATTAAAACTGTGAGCCGCTTTCAAAATACGCTCATAAGCAGGCAGAGATAATGGCTTTTCCAGCGTCAGCAATTTTTGTGCCTCTTTTTCGTATTGTTCAAAACAGGTAAAGAGAAAATCGACATCCGCATATTCGAAATTGTAGGCTGATTGTTCTACCTCGTTTTGGTGAAACACATCACCATAAAGTGTTTTACCATGCGGACTGTTGCTCCAGACCAGATCATAGACGCTGTCGACGTTTTGAATATACATTGCCAGACGTTCAAGACCGTAGGTTATTTCACCTGTGACCGGTTTGCACTCCAGGCCACCTACCTGTTGAAAGTAGGTAAACTGTGTCACTTCCATCCCGTTTAGCCATACCTCCCAGCCAAGCCCCCATGCACCGAGGGTTGGATTCTCCCAATTATCTTCGACAAAACGAATGTCGTGGATGGTTGGATCTACGCTGAGTGCTTTTAGCGAGCCAATGTAGAGTTCCTGAAGGTTATTTGGGGAGGGTTTTATAATGACCTGAAACTGATAATAGTGCTGCAATCGATTGGGGTTTTCCCCATAACGCCCATCAGTAGGGCGGCGGGAAGGCTGGACATAGGCGGCGGCAATGGGTTCCGGTCCCAAGGCGCGCAGACAGGTTATTGGATGAGACGTTCCTGCACCCACTTCAAGGTCAAGTGGCTGAACAATAGTACAACCCTGACGTGCCCAGTAATCCTGCAAGGTCAGGATTATGCCCTGAAAGGTTTTAATATCATACTGTTGCATGTTTTATTCGTAAGTATGGTTAGAATTTACCAAAAAGGTAATAAAAAGTGTGCGACAGTATACCCTTTGCGCGGGAATAATTACCAACTAATGTCAGTATTATGCACAGAAAGGTTTCAGTATCATATTATTGTGGATTAATACCAGCACAGGGGCTAAGTGGGTGACATACAGACACTATGGGTGCGAATTATTCTCACATACGTTATGAAGGAATAACGCGGCTGCCTTGGCGTGTAATCATCGGATCTCATTGCTGTGCCGCCTGTTCTGCAAAATTAATAAATCTATTTTATTAATAATGTAACGCCTGTTATATAGTTTTAACTATTTGCTGGCATGGTTTTCCACCCATTATTGGATATTATGCTGCCACAGTCTGGCTACAGTTTATCCGGTGCTAGCCGCAGGCAGAATGCATTATTTTGTCTGTTAAAATCAGTACTCCTTACAAGGCCATTATGCCACCCATTTTAGATCAGGAAATTCGGGGGCTGACGATCTGCTATGTTCAGACATGCCCCGTTTTCACATTAGTGAGATCTGCGGCTCCATTTAATAAATGGAGAATTCAATAATATGATTAGCTCCCATTCAGTTATCAGTGACTACAGGTAATCCGTTTAACTGAATTGTGCGAATAAAAATCGTTTTTTATCAGTAAATATTACTTTTTCTCCTGAAAAGGCAAAGGCTAAAAAATTCATATTGTTTAGTGTAAAGCATACACTGTTTTACTAATGACTGATGTGAACGGTACAGAAATTATCTATCAGTGACATTGATTTAGATCTACTTATAAAGAATTATGAAATTTAATTCAATAAGTTTATCACGTAACAATGAATAAGATTTAATTATAAAAGAAGTTAAGTAATATTATATT
>ERZ500997.76-NODE-76-length-27678-cov-8.282663_pt1 | contig 27678 bp, 24 predicted proteins | sample MGYA00248826_ERZ500997 | MGnify/ENA primary metagenome ERZ500997 (study PRJEB25958, sample SAMN03398524) | human skin metagenome | study: EMG produced TPA metagenomics assembly of the Human Skin Microbiome Metagenome (human skin metagenome) data set.
AGTTAAAGTAAAAAAAAGAAGGAATTTTTTTAAAAAAGAAATTTCAAATAATGCCTGCCATCTAGGGAAAAGTAGATTTAAAAATTTAAATTTTATCAGTTTTTAGGATTTTTTTTCTAAAAAAATGTACTTCAAACATTTTTTTGCAAATTCAAATTTAATTATGGAATTGCAGAATTTATTGAACATATTGGTTAAATTTTTAAAATTGTTTACAATCGAATTTGAATGCAAATCTAGAGGATTGATTATCAATGGTTAAACCTGATCCTGTTAAAAATAATCAATTTTGTGGAATTGATTGGAATCGTGAGCCGACAACCCAGCAAACGACCAACAAAAAGAATGGATTCTGTAATTATGTATGTCGCTCCGATTGTTGCAAATCGAAGTCTACCGACGATGAATGTCATCGGAGATGTCCACCGCCATGTGATATATTATGTTTTTATCTCCAACGTTGGTATTCACGTTTGGCTATCATTTTCGGTTATATTGCTATCGTTTTGATATCAATGATATTATTACTGTTTGCTGGATTTTTTAACACTCATTCATGATTGAGCTATTATTTATTGTGTACCTGACATAAATTAAAAATATGTTTATTTATTTTTCTTTTCTTTGTTATTTTTTTTAATGAATGTCATTATGAGGATTAATAGGATTAAATGATAATGAATCGAATATCATCAGCTTAATTTATGGATGCTAATAAAATAAATTGGTTACATTATCAAAATGTAATCAATGAACGATTGGCCGAGTTTGATGGTGAATCACACAAATGAAAATTATTTTCTAAGGTTCCGATCATTTGACTTGTGGAGTTTTTCAGTATCAAATCATTGTGTTTAATTTAGTTAACAATAAAAAAAATGCAACGGAAAATTTATCCAATTGAATTCTTTCTCTTTTTGATTGTTGGTTTTGTTTTTCCCACAAATGGACAAGTTACCGCGAATCACAGTGATAATTTAGTCAAACCAGCATATGTTACATTTAATGATGAATCGGCAGCCAAATATCAGTATCGAATGTCCGGTGATCCACGATTGATGTATCCTTACACAGAAAGTGATTATGTTCGTGAAATTAATTCAATGAAACAGTTTCATGATCAGCCATTACCTTTTCGATTGCCTTTTTTTGGTTTTGCTTATCATTACATCTGGATACACAAAGATGGTTATGTTTGTTTTAATCGAGGTCTAAAAAGCTATGAATTTCCTGTGTCATTTCCAGCTGTTCCAGAAGACCCAGAACGCGAAGAAGATCCATCAATGATGGCTATATTTTTCGCTCATCAAGATATACCATCATCGATTCCTGAATCCGGCTTATATCTACGAATCGAATTAGTCGACCAAATATCTAATCCTGATTATAAACAAATGATATTAGATAATTTCAAAGGGGCAATGGCTGGTTCAGGTGCTTTCACACCAAAATTTGTCATTATTATTACATGGAAAAATATGACTTTCGCAAATCGACGTTATGATCGACCATTAAAAACGAATACCTATCAAATGGTAATTGGCACCGATGAGAAAGAAACATTTGTCTTTTTCAATTATGAATGGATAACTTGGATAACTCATCTTGATAATTATGATGGACTTAATGGTCCTGCCGCTTATGTTGGTTTTAATGCTGGAAATTCAACTCGTTCACATGAATTTGCACCATATTCACAAAATCCACGTATATCGCTATTGCCACTAATCGGTTATGCTAACAATATTCCTGGCCGTGCCGTATTTCAAGTTCATGATGTTCTCTTTCAAGGCTCATGTGTGGATAAATCATTGGATCCAACACTTCCTGATCGTATGGGTTTAACAACATCAGTAAATTATATAAGCAGCCTTGGCGGTGAATTGCTTGAAGTGACTGGACCTTGTTTTTGGCCAAACAGCCGAATAACATGCCGTTTTGATTCAATTTTGGTAAAAGGCCATTATGTATCGACCAATGTTGCCATCTGTGTGACACCGTTGATTATGTTCGAAGGATTCGTTGATTTGATTGTCACTGTTGATGATAAAACCTTTTTCTATACCCGAATGTATATCCGTAAGTTTATTGCTTGTCAATAGTCGCGATAGATTTTATTACTTTTAATCTAGAATCCCCAGAAAGTCGTCGCGAATTCGATGTTTGGGTCGAACCCACGGAATTAATTGAAAAAAATCCGGATACAATTGATGAAGAACCTGAACAAATATTGACAATAAGATGGAAGACCGGCATCGGTGAGGAGAAAGATCCAATTACTATTGGCATTTGGGCTTATCAAGAATTAGATCAAACTCTATATCCGAGAGTTTATTGGATTCTCGATTTAACACGTGATGCGACAAATAATGGCGAATATAATTTAAACCTCAATCAACTACCTTCATTTGATCACTTAAAACGTTTTGATTATCATTTTGGTTTTATCGGGGTAAATATAACCGGAAAAGAATTATCAATGACTGAATGGAGCCAACCAATGCCTCTTGGATGGCTGCTACGACATTATTGGCGTCGTGAATTTGGTCAAACTAAATGGCAACGAAATTTCTGCCAAAAATGGTTCGATCGTGAAGATCAGAATGAATATTTTGCCACCACATTGTTTCGTTGTCCATGTACTTTGGCTCAAGCTTTACACGACAAAGGCAGATTCGCTCCGGATGAACGATGTAATGTGGTTGATAAGAAATGTGATCAACGACATTTGGGTGCTCAACACTGTGTTCGTACAGCTCGACCATCGTATGTCAACATCTCAACCATTAATTGATTGTTTCATTGTTTTCAATTCTTTTTGTTAGAATTGGTGGATCCGGTCAACAATGTTGCTATGATGATTATGGAGAATTGATTCGCAGTGCTGATACTATGTATTCGGGTCGACCATCACGTACGTTCATATATGGAAAACATCCGTTTAAGATGCAAATGCAGGTCTGTGGCTTTCCTTTTATTAATAATTAACTTGCAAACAATTTAACGATATATTTTTCTAATTCCATTCTTGCTAGACGCCTACATTGTCATATTGGCAACATGATGTAATGCCTTTTTATTATTGCTGCAAATGGGCACCAAGAGAAGATGATAGCGATACGTGCATGATGTTTAATTATTTTCGTACAACCCAGGATTGCAGTTCATATCAGCCACCAGCCATAGCATCGATTTTTGGAGATCCTCACATTATTACTTTTGATCGAGTAAATTATACATTCAATGGTCGAGGTGAATATTCTCTTGTTCATACGAACAATCCAATACATAAACTTGATATACATGGACGTTTTGAACGATTACCTGGCCATGTAAATGCTACTCAATTAACTGCCGTATCTGTACGGGATAATGTCTCATCAATCGTTGAATTTCGTATAAGACCGGATGGCTGTCGTTGGTTTAACCAAATATTTATTATCGCTGACAAGGAATATCTTTACTATTGGGATGATAATATGCGTACGATACATACGCGTGGCGTAAGCATCTACCAACCTTCAGGCATTCGTAACATGTCACATTTGATTGCTATATTTGATTCTGGTGCCGGTGTTGAAGTTTTGGTCAACGGTGCCGGAACTTTAACCTTGAACGTATACTTACCGTTGACTTTTATGAATTCTACACAAGGCTTACTCGGTTATTATTCAAATGATCCGAATGATGATTTCATGTTGCCAAACGGTTGGATATTAACAAATGAACATGACAAAAGTATCAAACAAATTCATGAGGAATTCGGTGTCAAATATCGTCTTCTAGAAATAGCTCAAGCCAACATCTCCCAGTCGTTGTTTTTCCATGATGTGCTCACTCATTCACAATATGATGATGTTAAATTTCTTCCTCAGTTCGACATAGATCTACAGCATTTAGAAGATTTGAATGATGTTGACCGAATTTGTTCGGAATCATTAGCATGTCAATTTGATTATCTAGCCACTGGTGATAGTGGATTTGCTGAAAATACAAAAAAAGAAGAAGCGATTGCCGAGAACATGCATTCAATTATTACCGAATCAATCATTCGATGTCCTGCGTTGGATAAGCCAATAAATGGTCGTAAAAGTGAGAATCGTTATTGGCCCGGTACCATTGTTCGATTCAGCTGTTTAGATGGATATCGTCTGCTTGGCTACGAAGTACGTCGATGTCGTGAAGATGGTCTATGGAGTTGGGGCGTGGATCCATATTGTATGCCTGTCATACAATATAATATCCAACTTTTATTCACTTATCTTGTTCCAATTATTGTTACATTTTTGGCCATATATATGGCCATATTTTTCTTCAAACATCGTCAACAACAAAAACTTAAAATGGGCAATTCTTCACAGAGGCGACATTGGTTATTATCTCGGCTCATGTCAAATATCACTACGAACTCGCAATATGGCGGAAGATCATCCTATATTACAGGTGAAAATGTTGATCAATTGATCGATTCAATCGAAACAACAAATGAATCACATCCTGTCCGAATCGCTGACACAAGTCTCGATGACAATGATGTTGTCGTTGATGACCAAAACGGCGAGGAAGGTATACCGGACTCCAATGTACTAACAAAACCACCGCCTCTTCCAACTGTTCCACCACCGTCAAGAGAGCCCGAAAAATCATTCAATCGTTTTGTTTTGCCATTCGATCGACAAAATACGATTAACGATTCAGATAATTCAGAAAAAGCCATTCTTGTTTGAATGGCTATTCTATGTATTTTCAAAATAAAATTACTCTAAATTTTTCTTTTCCAATTCAAAATTTTTAAATTCAAATTATTGATAATAGATGTCACCTTTTCTGTTCCAAATTTTAACGAGCAACATTTGAGTTTGGAACATGCAGAACAAATTATTGTTTTTTTTAAACTAAAAAAAATGAAATACAAATGCTTATTCTAATTAAATGAACGAAATGTCAACAATGGATCATTTAGTGAACAAATCTAATAACTCTTTCGACGTTAGGATTTATTGCTTAAGTTTGATTTCTGTGACAAACTATTGATGGCCGATTTTCGTGCAAAAGAATCTGGAAAATTTTCATTTGAAACCCGTTCAACATCATCGTCGGGTCTGATTCATTCTTCCTCTAGTCATTCAAAGATTGGTCGATCGATTAATGATGATGATGAAATTCGCAAAGTTGAATATTGTCATCAGGTGGATGATGAGGTTGCCAATTATTTTCAGCCAATCATTATGGAATTGAAGCTTCAACAAGAATTATATTCGGAGCAAATAAAACGTCAACATGATCAGTTTCTGAATCGAATACAGACATTATGCAAGAATATACGAAAATCGATGCACACCCGTGTTTCATCAGGATTAGTTCATCAATCCAATACAAATATTCATAATGATGACGATAAAAATGCTGACATTGATATCTGATTTTTTTTAAGAAAACCAAATTTTTATGATTACGGTATTCATTCGTTACCTTATCATTTTATTCATCACACGCAAATAAAATTCCCGCCATTATTATTTTCTTCACTCTGTTATTTTATTGTTCATTAATTGTTTCCGCCCGTAAAACAAACACTATAGTGGAAAAAGCGCATACATTTATCAATGTTCATTGACCTTTGCCATACCCAACAATACTCTCATTCATCATCGGGAAACCCTACTCTTAATTTGAACAAAAGCATATTAAAATGTATTTATTTATTGTTGGACGCATTCTCAAACACGATAAATGCAGTCATTTGAATTAAATCATGTACAAGCATCAAAGCATAAAAATGTCTTTGATTGTCATTTGAAAAACATCATGATATTTATTTGAGCTGTAAAACAAAATTGGTTTAATGTGTGTAAATGCTTATATGTGTGATGAGCGACTTTTTTTTCATAACATTTTCATATATGCATTTCGAAATCAATTCTTTCCATGCCCATTTCGAAACGACAAACAAATTTCATTCATTCGACATAAACATCCTAATTGCAATATTTAATCATCATCATCATCATCATAATTTTGCCAAATACTGATGTATCTCGATTTGAATGCATGATTTGTTTTTCACTTTCAATGTCAATGTGAATAATAACAACAACAAACAAACAAACAAAAAACAGGTAGGTGCATATATAAATGCAATTGTCATCAACGTTGTACAGGTAAATCCATTTTCGAAAAAGATAGAGACTGTTAATTCAAAATCGATTGAAACCTATCATCGTATAGAATCAATAACCAGTCGCGTTTTTTTGTTGTTACTAAGAATTTCTAGAATCTTATGTAACAAAAAAATTATTATTGTCAATTGTTCAAGTGTTTTCATTTGAATCCACATAACAACGATCACTCATAATTGACGCGGAAGTATCCTATACTTGACATTCAATAAAAAAAAATTGTCAATCAATGGACCAAAAGTAGCAATTGTCATTCTCCTGGGCAACGGTGTCATTGTTGTCGTTACCGGACACAAAAACTAATTTAAATTGAAACCAGTTATTAAAGGTATCAAATTAAACATTATTATTATATTCTATGATGACAAAAGGTAAACGATCTTTGAACGAAATTTTAGCTTATTCTGTTTTTTTTTGTTCGTTTTTCATTTTCTTTTTCTTTCACCCATTGTGCGTATCATACCGAATAATTTACTGTAATGCAAAGTTTTGCAACGTTAATGAAACATATATCTTAGGAAAAGTTTTCTATTCTTATATTTTTTTTAACGTTTCAATTTTTTAGTAAAAAAACATGGGCCAGCGAAATAAACCAAGTCCAACTCGCTCATCGCATCCTGTTTCACCGCTTTATAACAAAGGTATGGCATTACATCGTTTGATGGAATATCTAATTAACATTTCATTGATACTTGTAACCGTATACTTGGATTGCATAGTTAGTAAAAATTTGATCGTAGTAAAAGTGATCAGATACTGTCACACTGATGATCAATGTAGCAAACATATAACATACAGTAGCTTGAGCTTAGCAACCAACTGATTATTTTATCGTGTAAAATTAAAAACATGCACAAACTCATACTAACCAAAATATGAAAAAATACGACGTCCATATGATCGATTAGATCAATAAATTTATTCGTAAGATTTTAAGTTGATGTACATAATGTTTGCAAAAAATCAGCAACATCCGTTTATAAATAAGAAACAACTATTAACAAGACACTACCATGGCGATATTATTCGTGTAGAAAATGATATGAATGAATTGTATGATGCAAATCAGTATCGACGAGGATCAAAGCGATACAGTATGAAACAATGATGAATCATTCTTGCATTTTCATCCATCAATCTACTTGATTTTATTCGTTATCTTTTTTTCTCATTTATAGATGAATTTACATTTGAAAGCACTCGTCGATTCGGACCCACGAAACGACGAAAATGTACCGATTGTGGTTGTCTGTTTATATTCATTTTGTTCATTGGGATTTGGGCTGGCATGATCACATATTGTATGTATATTTAGATTGAATAGATAATAATTACTCAGCATTTTATCATCACCGCATTTGCAGTTTTAAATCATGTTAACATCGAACAAGTGATTTTCCCTTCCGATTCATTTGGTAATGTCTGTGGTAAAGGAGAATTGAGGTGATTATTTCAAAACCATTCTTATAATGAAGGATTAATTAATCTTTTGTTTGTCTAATAATATAGCGATCGTCCATATCTATATTTTTTCAATATTCTTAAATGTGTTACTGACCTAGAAGGTACCATCATCGATGGCTGTAATACGCCACAGGTGTGTGTCAAAGAATGTCCCAACATAACGTTCAGTGTTGGTTCTTCTAAGGAAATGCGTAATATCGAACTCGAACATGCAATCTGTCAGTATGGCATTCGGCCCAATAGGAATAATGTATGTATTCTTTTAATCTTTTCCTGTTGATAATTTTCAAAACAGATCTTGACTGATAATCTTTCAATAGCTATACGAATTAAGCCAAAGAGATTTATGTGCCAAATACTATTTCAAAAGTGATCCAGTTGGTGGACGATGTGTTCCATCGATATTACATCTGATTAATAATCGGCTTTTTGATGAAATTCGCAATCAATCCATAAAAGATGATTCTTCCGATGGTTCGGTCACCGCCGAAGAGATTGTTGAATCCAATAAAGCTATAAGCAAATTGATGCAAGCATTAACGCTAGCTAATCATCTTATAACTGATATTGCCCGAACATGGAGATGGATAGCCATGTAAGTTTTGTTGAAGTTTTTATTCACATGAATAATCGTATTTTTCATTAGCGGTCTTATCCTAACCATGTTCATCGCTTTTTTGTGGATATCATTCATGCAATGGATTGCCAGATACATGATCTGGGTATCGATAATTGCATTGTTTATACTAAACAGTTTGGCTTTATATTATAGTGTTGATCAGTACATGAATCTGGTCAATACTAAACCTAACGACACAGATTTGGCTGATATAAATTCAATCATGGCTAAAGTTGTTCATCCAACTGAAGCCCATCGTTATCTTCGTACATCTCGACGTAAAGCTGATATGATGGATTTTGATTTTAAAAGTTTGCTCAAAGATAGCCTGGAACCATATCTCAACAGTACAAAACTTTGGATTGCTTTGGCAGTTGTGTCAGGTATTGGCTTATTGGTATTGACCATGATTACATTTTGTTTATGCAGTCGTATTCGGCTGGCTGTAGCTGTCATTGAAGAAGCTAGCAAGTAAGTCCAATTGAATGAAATTTTTTAAATATTAAACATTTTTTTCTTTTAGAGCGGTCAACAACACCAAGTCAACGTTGATGTTCCCTTTGCTTCCATTTACGTTGAAAGTTGCAGTTCTGACAGTCGCTTTATTTGCATTCGTTACCATATCAACCGGTTCTCAAGCTCATTACCTTCATCAAGTATCTGGAACTGCATGTAGTCCCTTAAAGGTAAGTTCATTTGAGCTTCAATTCACAAAAATTACATCTGGATATTTGTCAGGAATTGGACAACAATTGCACAAAAATCCGACCATTTGGCAGAAATTTAGTCTATTTGGCTCATGGTTTCAACTTATTCGCACTCATTTGGGTGCTTTACTTCATCTCTGGTTTATCATATGTAACATTGTCGGGTGTATTTGCCGACTATTACTGGACAAGAGACAAACGTGAAATATCGTTTTTCATACTTTTGCGCTCGTTTAAACGCTGCATTTTGTGAGGAAATTCATTTTATTAACATGTTTTCGCTTATTTGACATTTTCATCTTTACCCTAACAATAGCTATCATTTGGGTTCAATTGCGTTTGGTTCATTATTAATCGCCATTGTTCGTTTCATTCGAATTATACTCGAATACATTGATCAAAAATGTAAAAAGTATTCGAATAATGTGATTTCTCGTTTTATCATGGGGTTTGTTTAGATTATTATTTTTGTTTCTTGATCGTTGAAATTTTTTATTTTCATTTCAGCTGCTGTAAATGTTGCCTGTGGTGTTTGGAAAAATTCATCAAATTTATTAACAAAAACGCTTATATTATGATGGCGGTACATGGAAAAAGTTTTTGTCGTTCTGCTCAGGATGCATTTTCATTGATCATTTCGAACGGGGCGCGTGCTTTGGTTCTTGAGTGTTTGAGCGCATTCCTTTTATTCCTATCCAAATTAGCCGTTACATTTATTTCTGGCATGATAGCCTTTTTGATAATTACTGATCAAGTCGAATTTGTTCGTTTGGGAGATTTCGATGATCTCAATTATTATTGGGGTCCACTTGGGGTAAGACATTTCACACATAATACATAGATTGTGTAATAATTTCTTTATTCATATTATTCTTGACAGGTATATCTAATTCTCAGTTATATATTGGCCTCCTCATTTTTTAACGTTTACGATGTTGCAGTTGATACTATTTTCCTCTCTTTTCGTAAGTATTCATAATCAATCCGTTTTATTTATATGTCTAATTTCTTTTCTTTTTTTAATTTTATTGATATCTACAGTGGAAGACTGTAAAATTAACGACGGATCCAGTGAACGTCCATATTACATGACTAAATCATTGGCCAATATTTTCGGTCGTCAAAATAATCAAGCATACTGATCAATTTTTTTTGTCTTATTATTAGTGTCAATTGATTTTCGAACCTAATGTAACATAATAACCAAATTCCAAAAACAAAATCACCCACGATATGCAATTTAATGAAAGATACGTTAAAAATATGATTTTCGATTGATCAAAATTGAATACCACTTCCAGATGTTTATTTTTGTTAAAATTTTCACCATTTTGTTTTGCAACATCATCATGCAAAATCTCATCCTCATGTTGACTCTTTTATGCTCAACGCCTTGTTATTTTTATTCAATCTTCATTCATCAATCATTAATAATTTCCAATGTTTCATAATTCCTGAATTCAATAATAAGATTCTAATACTATAAAAAGATATATAATAAAGAAATTAAGCGTATTGATTGCTCAAAATGATATAATCACTATCTTTGCAAATAACCTTGACATTTTATTAATCAATAAAAGCGGGACATTGAATGAATTTTCAAAAATATAAAATTGAAAGTTCACAAGAAAAACTTTTGTTTTATGTTCATAAAAAATTAAAATGACAATGACACAATAGATACAATGAATTTTTTTATGTGCTTATGAAATTATATTGAATCAATTTAACTGATTTGTTGAAATCATCTCAAATTCTAGGGGTTCCAAAAGTTGAAATTTATTCATGATCAATCGATGACGATTTTGATGCTGAATATTCCAAACAACGTAACCGGTTAACAAAAAGGCCATCGATAATGTCATTGCTCCAAGTAATAAAACGATTGTCGTCAATGTATTGTGTCCGAAAAAACTATTAGTCTCGCTATCACACATTTGATATTCTATATGTTCTCTTCGCGGACAAAATCCATTCATAGTTCTGTGTTTTTCAAGTATCGATTCGGCAATTGTCACATCAGTTTCATCACAAAGATTGGCAGAATAAAACGAGTTCGATTCGATGGCTCGTTTTATGCAATTCTGATGTCGATAAATGATGCAGCAGACTGGCCAACGGCGAGCATATTCACTGCCACTGATAATCAAATTGTTGTCATTGTTGCTTAATGTTATGTCTGTTGCTTCTTCGGTAAACCGTTTCGAACATTGGTTGAACTTTTTTGTCATTGCTTCCCGACATTTTGACCTAATGCCAAGCTTTATAGCTTTAATTTCTTCCGGAATAATTTGTTTACGAAATTTTTCAATCGTTTCATTTGCGGACTGTTTGTCATCAATTTTTCGATCATTTTCACATTTGATAAAATGATTCAACACGATAACAATCAACAGAAAAATCAATTTTCTATTCATTTTTTTTAAGGATAGGGTGTTAGCAAATTAAAGGATTGTAAAAAAAATCAATAGAATGTAGAAATTAATAAAACTACGCAACTCATTTTAAAATAGAACCTGAAATATTAGCCACATTGCATTCAATCAATACAGTATTGCTTCCATCAAATTATTTATGTTTATTAATCCTAATCATGATAATTACTCTGGTTATGTAGTGTAATGATAATAACTATGACAACATTGATTAAACTCAATTTAAATTTTATTTTTTTAATATCTTTGACATTTCGAATCTAGTACAATTAAAGCATGTTAATTAAATTTTTTTCTCTGCAAATTATGTTTAGTCAATATCATTCGATTAGTTGGTTGATTAATGACTTCTTCACGTTGATTATCGGTGCCATTTTTGATAGACGTGTATGAATGATGAATCTGTTTTGATGTTTGCAATACAATAGCATTACCAATATCATCATCTGATGAAGAAGATGATGATGTCGATTGTTCGGCAATCACATTCAATCGAGGTGGTCCATTTTTGGTCTCGTTTAGATTGGTCTGTTTGGTTCTTATAATAGGCATTTCTATCGATTCATGACGATGGTTCAATTGATGGTTGATGGTTGTTAATTGATTGTTCCGCGACAAATCATTTGTTCTGTTCAGCGTATAAGATCCATTGTTTGTACTAATATCGGATGAATATTTCATATCAGAAAAATTTGGCGATCGAGTCGTAAATGTCGATCTAATAAAAGAAATTTCATTTTTCTAATTAGGTAGAACTTTGCACACTTACCGACACCACAGAAAAAGACTAATGATAGCGACCAAAGTGACAACAGAAGCAACAACGATGATGACAATCAGCTCTATATGCATCTTGTTATCCTTTTCTAAGCATCTATTCATACGAATCAATTTAAATTTTCGACCATAATCTACGGCCAATGTTTGTTCGTAATGTTCGTAAATTGTGTTGTTTGTACAATGACATTCGATCATCAATTTTCTCACTGAATTTGACCAATTACAATGTCCAGAGAAATTATCATCTTGTGAACAGGTTTGCGCACACACATCGTTACTTAATTGACATTTGTGAATGGACATTCCATTTTGCTCGTATAAATTACCTGTAGCATTTATCAGTTGTCTATATTTTTCAAACTGAACACATTGACATTCTATTTGCGATTCATTTGAATTACAGACAGTTCCAAGATATGGTGCACATTTGATCGAATTGATATCACAGGGCTATTAGAATGAAATAGAAAATTATCTCAAATACTAATGAATAAAGAAAACCTACATTTTGCTTTTGAACATTTAATTTTTCTACTAATCCAAGAATGATTAATTCGTCACTGTAAGAGGAATCAATAAAACATTGGGTAAGATTTTCACTAAGGAAAGGATTGCAATCATTATAAAGCTGGTCTATTAAGATCGTGTTTATATTCTGTTTTTTCATCAAATCTTCTTGTATCGTGAGACCCACAAAACAATTCAAAGCGGAAGACCGATTGTTGATGGATATTTTTGTACAATTTTCAATAGACAAATTTATCATAACGTCTTTAAATAGTTTTCCTTTTAAATATTTTGTCATGTATTTTTCCAATCGACGTTCAATTGATTTGGGAAAAATCCTTGAAATTTGTTTATTAATCAATGGAAAATTGTGACAAATATTGGCTTGATGAAAATCTTCAAATAATTGTTGAATATTGAAATCACTCAAAAGTGGTCGTAGTTGTTTTTTTATAATCTCGAATTGATTGCCATTTCCGTATTGTTGTCTGAGCCATCGATTTGCATCGCCGATTATCCTCGAATCGTTTGTCCATAGAACTGATGCTTCCAATGTTTGCCACATGAACGTAAGATTCATCGAATAGACATGTGTAGAATATGTACAACTATGATAATCAAATAGTTGAACGAATAATTCAATATCATTGGCTCACTTACTTTTGTCCATCTTTTGAAATAAACGTTCCATGTGGACAGCGGCAAAAGTGCGTCCAGTTATCATTCTGTTTGTGATAAGCATGATTGCCTAATGTGTTGCCTATTGGATCACATTCGGCGTTATGTTTGGCACACAATGTCATTATTGATGGATCTTGACATTGGTCTTGACAAGATTCACTTTTCCCATATTTTATCAAACGTTGACCAGGTGGGCATAAACACTGGTGTTGTATTTTGTATTGCTCACTCCATTGAATCAAACACAATGCATTCTGTTGCTGACATTTATCCAGGCCATTTCCACCGATATCACAAATAGGTTTTAGGTTGCAAAATTTTCGATCTGATGATTGTTGAAAAAGTAAACCATCCAACGAGATTGAACAATTACAACGTTTCATCGAATTAATCTCAATCGGTTCTTGGTGGCCTGGACATTCAAACTCTTCTTTATTAAGCTGTTCGCATTGATAAACATTGTTCGACATCTGTCGGAATCCTTGTTTACAAAGGCATGTATAATTTCCGTCACCTTTGAAAGTAACGGAACAACTCCCATTCGGACCGCATGGGTTTCCATAACAAGCATCTCGTTCGATGCATTGTGAAGTGGAATCTTCAATATAACCCATTTGACTATCACATACACATTTATATGACTTATCTGATTCTCTCGACCAAATCCGATTATCTGGACATTGTTTGAAAAATGGTTGCGGAACATCGACGCATCTTTTAAAAAAAACAAAAAGAAACAAAATCAAATAATATTATCATCAAAAAAAACAACAGTTGTAAACCTTGAAAATTGATCGTTCCAATATTGATTGGAAGCTTGAAGTTCACAATTACAGCGAAAGTGATTTTCATAATTCACACATTGCAAATCCAAATTCTTACAAAGTTGACGATTTGTTTGAGTTTTATTGATGTTCAATTTATCACAATAATTCACATATTGACAATATGTTCCAATGAATCCAGCAGGGCATTTACAGTGATAGTAATCATTTTTGTTTGCAGAAAAATCAACCAAACAAGTTGCAGAATGCTTACAACGATTCTCACGGCAATAGTCATCCATATCTAAATGAAGGATTTGTAATGTATTATCGTCATTTTCGATACGTTTATCGACAATACTAATGCCAATACGAATAGGTTTCTGGTCATAAAAAGAGTCTAGTCTAAACTCTAAAAGCGATGAATTTGAGATCGCAATGGATATTTTTGATGTAATATCTTGCATTCGATCATTAAAAACTATGGGATACCAGCTAATCAATTCAGAAAAATTTTTCACATTAAAATAGAATTTATTTGGGATGTTCGAATGGTTTTTGCTTGAATACGTGATCCATTCGCTTAGCAGGTAAGATATTCTGGAATTCGGATGATTTGAATCAGGAAAATTATTATTTCCAATATAGTTGAACATGTTTGAATCATTCTTCCAAACACTACTTGGAAAACGAATTGGCCACAAGCGTTGACTTCCGTCATGTTTTTCATCCCAACTGGGTAAATAATAATTATTTTGTTCGTTCGAATTAATTTGTAACGAAAAATTTTTGATGATTAGTGCGACTATTTTTGCATTTGTTTTGCTGTTTTTATCCAGATGAGCCGAAAAGGAAGCTACAATGCGATTGCTATTTTGTGAAGTCCATTCATATGCACATATATGATCAGTATGTGATAAAAACGATGAATTATCGGATATCCAATTGGGTTGGTTTGTCCACAAGTAGTCATCATTTGATGATAATTTTATACCGATTTGATTCATACTTGATCTTGACAAGTATTGCATATCAAAACAAATGCTTTTGTTTCGTAAAGTGAAATCTAAAAAAGAATTGTTAGACATCATCGTGAAATAGATTTTATCAGAATCTTTCATTGAATTTCGTAATGATCGATAATCCTCTATAAAATAGGCCAATGATTTGAAATTAAATCGATATTGTTCAATCGTTGAGGCTATAGATGTAACATTGTACAGAAATTTGGCGGATGGCTGTGACAAATTGTTATCAAAAATAAGTTCCGATGATGAATAGGTCCATCTTGTTTGACAGCTTAAATGATTAATAAACATAATTGACTTCGGTTTTATTGAATATAATGCGCTTTGACAAACCTTTCTTGATTCGACCATTCCATTACGTTTGGCCATGAACATGAGCATTCAAAATAAGATGAATTGATCGGAATACACTGATTTGTTTCCACTGGATCGTTCAATAGCTTTGGACAAAATATCTTTCCCTGAATTGGTTACAAACAATAGCATTAAAATCATTAAAGGAGTTGAACTAGTGATAAAACCAACCTTTAAACATGGATCATGATGTTGACAATGTTCACCAAAATGACCTCGATAACAACGACATCGGGCAGCTTTGCCTAATCGATAGTCGGCATAACATTCGCCATAACCTGTGCAATTGAATTCCTGACATCCTAACGGATTCAATTGAAATTTGATCATCGTATGATTCTCGAATTGAATTTCTATGGATATCTTGAATCCAAACACATGATTCTCATTCGTTGATAACGAAGAAAATCTATTAAATGTTAGAAAACATTGGCCATATATGCAAGATAAACTTTCACTGAGCTTGATGCTGCCAAACTCAAAGTTAGATTCATTCATTCGAAAGTAATACATAAGCCCATCAATACGTTTGGCTTTTTCTCCTGCAAACCAAGGTGAAGTTTCGAATTCGAATCTAATCGAATCCAGTTTTGGGGCATAATTATACCATTCAGTTTCAGACCGAAAAAGACCAGTTTTATCTGTCAATTATACAAGTTATAATAATGTCAAAAGAATTCAAATTCTTACTTATGATTGTGTTAGTGTTGATCAAATCATTATTATAATCATTTGAGTTACTTTGACTCAATTCATCAGTTAATTTTTTCAATTCAAAGTGAATTGATTTAAAGTTGATTTGGACAGGCATATTGCTTTCCGGATCAAAGCGGATAATAAACGAATCCCATTTGTTTAGAATTTGTTCCCAAATAGTAGAAAAAGCAAATAAATTGGAAACTAGACAGAATTGGATTGTTGTATTTTTCGGGTCTAACAAATTGTTAATGCCGTAAAATGGTATTGACGAATTAGAATGCTCGATAGCTGCATTCAATCGAACAAATTGGTTTCTTCTGATTGTGTTTTCTATGTTATAATTGATCATAAGACAAAAGTCATATTTCATATATAAATGTTCAGTTTTCAAATCTATTGATATCAGCGGTTGATTAGTCCAGTTCGGTTCATTTAAAGAATATTCGAAAGGCATAGTAAGATTTTTTTTAATGGTAACGTTGGGTTTAATACAACTGTAGTAATTTTAGATAATATCAATGCTAAGTATTATTAATTGAAAATGAAAATCATTACCTTTTGCCGTTCCATATAACCTTATTATCTTTGTTGTTACATAAACATGTCGTGCCATTTTTGGTGTTGATACAATCCTCTAGATGATTACATTCATTTTTATAGCTGCAAAAATCTTTATTCTCACAATAATTGCCATAGTAACCTTTCCGACAATTACAATGACCAGTTTTTTTGCTAGGATCGGATAAACAAATACCTTGATTTTTACATTTGAATAATTCTGAATGGCAAGGATCACCGAATCCTTGATTAAGTCGCAATGATCCTTCCAAACGTGATGATAACGAATGACAATAAGACTTATGGCCTTCAATTATAAACACAAGGCGAAATAGCCGGGTTTGTGGACGTTTGATCAATTGAAATTGTACGATTGTTGAAGAGTTTGTGAACTGAATTGATCGAATAGAAATATCCGAGCAATGACCTATCTGTGTACAGATTTGTGCTGAAATGAATACATTATCTTTGCTTTGATATGAATATTCAAATATTCTATTGGAATTGAAATTGTAATCATCGAATTGAATCCAACGAGATGATATACGTCGTGTGATCAATTTATCTGGATTGTTGCTGAAAAGTCGACAATCTATAAAAGTATTGTTTTTTCATTGTCTATTTAATTTATATAGTTCATATAATGAATCAGATTATCTTACCTATAGTAAAAAAGATGGCTCCATCATTAAAGTCGAATGTTTCGTCATCATTGTTGGATTGAAACCAATCTTTTGACCAATGATAGGTTATTTGATCAAATGATCGTAGAAAATAAATTGGTGCTTCCGTTGTTTGATTAGTTCGAGATATTATAGTTATATCACTTTTATTCATTAACTCGAAGAAAATGGTGTATTTTTGGCTGGAAAAATAGATAAATTCGTGTAGACATATTTCGCTTGTGGTTTTGAATGAGTTTAAAGTCAAATTTGTTATAGGCACAAGAAATTTAGTATTGTCAAATGAATTATCTTCTGATTGATTGTCAAAGGAAATCGGTTGTAAAAGATAGGAGACCTGAATCTCAACGGTGGTATTGATGGATACAAGTCCGATTGATAGACAGACATTAGTTGGATCTTTGTTGAAATTTTTCGAAATAAAAGTGGAATTTGGCTGTGAAATTTGTTCGGTCGATAACTGTTGTTTTTTCAAATAAATAATTCGAAAATCTTTGAATGCCAGAAAATATAGTCCAGAATAATAGCCAATATGAAATTCGGATATTTTTTCACAATCTATTCGATATCGTAACGGATTCCATCGTTTAGAATGATCATTTAATCTAGAGGAATGTTATGAATTTCGGATCTAATGTTCTAATTCTGAACGGTCACACTTACAATTTTCGCAAATTTATGCGTCCATACGGTAATGTAAGATATAATTCGAATAAATCAGCGTTATTCACCATAGGAAATCTATACGAGTGCTGAACATCTTTAACGAAAAACCAAAGCTATAAGTGAATAAAAAAAAGCAATGTTTCTTTGATTGTTGCTTATTAAACCATTTCAGCTGGAAATGATACCTTGAAACTTATAATACAGTTGGTAGAATTTATCATGGTCTTCTTAATCAGTGATTCGTTGATTTTTAAATAGATTTTTCTTAAATCGATTTGGTCAGTCGAATTATGTTGATCAATATGATCATCTTGGAAATAGAAATTATCCGCCGCTGATGACGATGATGGTGGCCAATCGTTAGTGAGGATATCCCAACCTTGATTTTCAATTCGTTCGATCAATTCAGCGCCATTATCGTGTTCTGTTGATTCTAGCGGAAATGCTAGAATCGTTAGAATAAAAATCACTTTCAATAAAAACGTATTCATTCGTATGATCAGTTGATGTTTGTGTCCAAAATTAAAATGACATTTCAATTATCAAACGCCTCAAATTTGTTTGCCTTGTTAGCTTTGTGCCCATATTTCTGAATCCCATATGCTTAGATACCGCATGTTTGCATAAATCGTTAAATCGAAACCATTGTCTGATCCAATATATCGATAATTGCCAATGGGCGTTATCGTTTTTTTTTTCATTATTAGTATTTTTCAAAATAATTCTGGCCATTTAAATTGCTCAAAGACGCCATCATATTTTTATTTCCTTTCAACTATTCAATTTAGTTTTGTAATAGATAATGTTTTTTTTCTTTGTTTAATATCGCTTTTGTATTGCGATACCTATATTTTACCTATAATTATGTTTGGTTACAAAAAGAATTTTTCAATTTCAATCATTTTTCCGGGAATATTTTCAGAAATTTATATTTTGAAATAAAAATTTGGATCTAAAATTTTTATTTTACAAAATTGGTTATCTATTAGCAGAACTTCCAATGTACAAACTCTACCCTGATGAAAAAGAGGAGGCCATTTTTTTGTGTGTAAGATTTTTTATCTTTGCATTTGAAGTGTTTTTATCGCTTATAGCTCAATATTACGATAAACTTGAATCATTTTTTAAAAAGTTTTTCGACAATGAATTTTTACAGATGTACGCATGCACTTCTATATCATTTTTCCACATCGACACGTAATAAATAGCTGCGTTCATTACACATTTTTTTCATTTTTCGATTACGACGTTTCTATTTTTCCATCCACGCTGCATTTTAAATTTTCGAATTGACCAAATATTATCATCTCATTTCGATTAATACCATGAGTTCAAATCGTAATTACCGTAGCAATGGTGGTGGTGGTGGTGGCGGCGGTGGGGGTTACCGACAACATAGCTCAAAGGTCACTGTACAAATGACCCAAGAACGTGCTCATGTAAGTTTGGAAAATAAATCAATTTCGATTTCATTTTCAACATTTTCTATTTTACCGATTGATTTAGGTTAACAATGATGGCAGCCGTTGTTATCAACGAGATACTATTCAAGCAAGCGCACGCTTGCCCGTAAATCAGGCTCGCCAAATTGTATCAAATACCGGAAATAACAATGGTGGTGGTGGTGGTCGTTACATTCAAGATTCGGGTTCCCGTCGTTAATAAGCCATTTCTGGCTTTTTAAACATAAATTGTTACTATCACTAATACTAAAAAAGTGAATTTAATGAATATCTTTAAAACAAAATAAATGTGTTCTTTAAACTTTTAATAATCACATGAGTGCTTTAACTAGGTAACTTTGCGTTATCTTTTTACCTTTTCCGGTTGTCGCAACGGTTTTTTGAGGCATAGAATTGCGTTCGAAAGATATGGAATAAGGTTGTCGTTCACCAATGGTGGTTGTTGTATTATCTGCCATTGTCGTTTGTCGATTCATTGCCTTACTTCGTTCATTTGACTTATTATTTTGAGGCTGTGTTCTAGCTTGACTTTCACTTGTGGTTTTACTTGTGCCTATGCCACCACTGAGTGAACGAGATCTTGATTTTGATTTGGATTTCCTGTATTTATCCACAACAACAACACTATCAACGTTAGGTGTTGTGGCCAAGGAAAACCGAATTTCCGTTCGTCGTTTTCTTTTTTTCATTTGATAGTATGCTTTTAATTTTTTATAGCCTACTAGAAAAATAAGGATGATAATTCCTGCCGCAACAAATGTAGACATGTATATGATGAATGTTAAAAGCCAATTTCGCCAGTTTGATTTGAATACATCACATTCGGGTGAATTTCCATCATTATCAATGGTGACCACATGTTTATGATAGCATTCGGGCTCAATTTTACATGGATGTTTTTTAATATAAACACACCAAACGTCATTATTATTTCCACCTTGACAACGTTTTTCTAAACATTGACACATGAAATATTCACTACAACATCGCAAAAGAATGACTGATCCAGGTTGTCCCGCCATTATATTATTACGTTCATTATCACATGTTACATTCAACATGGCAGCAGCAATCACCTTGTTCACCATCTTGAAAGTAAACAACAAGATTATTACGAATCGAATTAGTGATTCCATTAATCAATCAATTGATCGGTCGATCGATTCTTAACATTTATTTTTTTTAAACGAGCGTTCTATTTATACCAAAAAAATAATAATAATTTTATTCATTTTTGAAATCATAATTGAATCAGTTATTATTCTATTTTTATGTACTACCCTCCACAGATGTCAGTAATGATTGAACAGAAAATTGTCCTTTGACAGTAAGTTGCTAGCAGCAATGTGAAATAGTATAAAGCAATTCGAATTCGATCGGATTCGGTCAACAAGTGGTTGGATTGTATACAATTGGATCGTATACGAATTGGCAAATTGTCTCATTGTTTGCATGTTTATATATGAATCAATTTCAACTATATTACAAAGTGAGCGCATTTTTTTGGAACTATATTACAAAAACATTAAGCCGAATTTGATCATCGCGACACAATAAACCAGCTGTTTTTTTCAAAGAATGAATTTCTCTTGCTCGCTAAAGCGTAACGTAAAATAAAATGAAATGAAAACGACAATCACAACAATCGTCTTGTTCATGTTTTATTTGCTATAACATTTCGGCCATCAAACGCAATCGGTTTATCAATCTCTCGTGATTTTTTTTCAACGATCCATAAGTAAGTAAACATGCCTTGCATTTTCCTTAAGATTATTATTTTGATAACATTTCGAAAGTTTTTAGGATTTAATTCAATTTTCCATAAATTTTGGTACCATCTAAATATTATGGGCCAACATAAAAGTTTTATCATAGTAAGTTATGTAAATTCCAATTTTTGCGCTTCATCATCAGTCATAACAGTCAGTCGTAAATCATCTTCATCGATTTAGTTATTAATTAATGATCGAAAAAATCGCTCATGTCGTCTTTAACAAACAATTGCAAGATCATGCGCCCTGATATCAACATCGATATTTCATCGCACGAACAATTTGGCGGCATTGGTGGTGGTTGTATGATGCCATTTCAATGTCATAATATCAATTTAGAACAACAACATAGTCAGCAGCAGCCATATCGAAGTACCACGGTGACCGATTGTCATAAAGATGATGATGATGACTGTGAAGATCTTTTCATGATCGCGTTGAGCGAACAACCAGATCATAGAAATTCCTCGCCTAACTTATTAAAAGTTCGTTCGAAAATAATCACATTATCTAGTAATCATAATTGTGATGAAAATAAACATTCTACGATTATGATGAATATCAAGTCATCATCACGGCAACCATTCAAAAGCAGCGGTGGTGGTAGTTCTACAACCAGTGGATGTTCCACGCAAAGTTCATCATCATCATCAGTATCGATGCCTTCAGCATTACAATTGTTTCGCAATCAATCAGCTACGAATATGCTTGTTAACAGCGATGATCATATCCATTTTCCCGCCAACAATAATAGAATAGATGTTGTGGAAACAAAAGATGAGATATCACCTAATTTATCATCACGGGCATCTAGGCGTCATTATTCATTAACTCCATCATCAAGCACATCATTATCTTCATCATCGATTACATCTTCGCCATCACCTTCGATTCGTCCGTCGGAAACACAGTGGGAAAAGATTGGTCATTTTATCGAATCCTACGAGCAAAGTTTACTGTAAGTATTGTGTTGATTTTTTTTCAATTTCCTGATTAATATTTCCCATATTCGGTGTTTGACAATTGTCATGTTTTTTTTCATAATAGTCAATGTTTATCCAGCATTCAACAACAATGGATACATCAACAATCATCGACTAGTCACACAATAAATAACAACAATCATGGCATCAATGATTGTGATGATAATGATCATCATCATGATGCTGACGAAAGTCAGGATGTTAATGACGAAGATCTTTTTCAATCAACATCATCAAATGGTTTTAATAATAGTTATAAAAATAGTGATCGCATCAATCATAGTATCCCTACTCTACAACAATCCAACAAAAGCAATGTTAACATAAAATCATTGACATCATTACCTAATGATGATAGTAGCAACATTAAAAAAAAGTCATGTTATATTGTTAAAAAACCAAGCACCAATAAATTAGTTATCGCTGCTGATTCCTCATATACATATCGATTGCAATTACGTAGTTGGATTCAAATACAATTGGATAAAGTTGTCCATCTTCGAGAACAATACGAACATGGAAAGCACTGTCAAGAAGCATTGGTCAAAATGGCCAAATTATCCACACATAGTGGCAGTAATAGATGTCGAAAAAATTGCTATCGTGAATGGCGCTCGAATGAACGAATGCTACAATCATTGGCCAACAGGTTGCAATTGATGATTGGTTCATTTGAAATTCGTGTCGAAGACATTGAAGGTTGGGCTCGTATATGTCCGGGTGATTATTATGAGTTGGAATTCCGTCATGGACAACAACGGCAAATTTTGCGTGTCAAAATTGTTGGTAGCCAATTACAAAGAATATGGGACTTGGACCGTAACATCATTAGATTTCATGCTGCCCTTCAATCACACATTACTTGCAAGATAAAAGAAATGAAATCTGGATTGTGGAGGTCTTTAGCAGTTTGGCCATCAAAATATCGTTATGTCGACATTGGTACAACTTCGATTTCGTTGACAGAGTTATTCCAATCAGTAGCCGAACAATGTCCCTTGCTGGTTGATTGTAATCCAAGTGGATCTCTTAAATTACGGCTAAATTGTCACTGGAATCCAAGTTGTCAAGATGAAATCAACATTGATATTTTTGAAAAAGAGTCTACAACACGTAGATCTAACCTTCGAATTCTTTCTTCATCATCAGTTCATTCGATTGAAAGTAATTCCTGTATGGTTAATTCTGAAAAGCCTGTTTCAATGATGAAACGAAAGTCTAGTGATCAAGTGGAACATCAGCGACAACAAAAAGAGTCATTCGGTATAAATCGAAATCTAGCTCGTTCATTACTATCTTTGCCAACATTCAATTCTTCATTAGATTTGGGTGATGCTTCAAGCACACTTCCTCTTCGAATAAAAACCATTGAATCTAATCATCATACAGATGGCGTCGATGTTTTCGATAAGAGCGATTGTATTTCGAGCTCAGGTTCATTGTCACATTATGCTTTGAAGCCTTGCTCACGAACATCATCAGTTTCTACATCCCCTTGTTCGAATGAAGTAAATAATCATTTGGAATCAATGGTAGTGATGCTGCAAACGTTAAAAACCTTATTACAAGATCATTATGGTCAATCAATTGAAATCACAATCCTGTCACAAACAGTTGCACGATTGATTACTTTGTATGAACGATTGATGACAAAACTAACTACAACTCAACAATTCAATCTTTCTAACAAAGGGCATTTTAATGATTTACTCCGTGTTAATGATAACAAATGTTTTTCTCATGATCAGCATCAAACAAACGAGTTTATTGAACAAGCTTTCGAATTTCTCGATCAATCGGACTTTGATGACCATGATAATTATAAAAGACAAACCCGTATTCGAGCTTCATTTGATTCGAATGAATGCGGTCTATTAAATAGGTCACATCAACCGCCGATTTCAGAATCTTTACTAGATTGCCAGAATGATCACGTTGAAATTAATGAAATGATTTCTCAATGGAATAGATTACTCACTATCCACATTGAATCAGCCACCAAACAACTTCTAAATGTTGGAACTTGGATTTTGAAATCAAGAGAACAATGTGCATTTCTTCGTTTACAAGCCGATACATTTGCTATGGAACAAATTTACTTAATTTTATTGTTTATTCTCAAAAACTGCAATCGGAATCAGAATTTCAAGTTGCCTAACAATCAACCTTTTGGTATGATTTACCTAGTGTATTTATTTGAACAGTTTAATTGCTTATTTTTTTTATTACACATAGGTCAAGATAGCCGAGTTTTGGAATTAGTTAGATATCTTTGTCCATCGAATAATGATTATTCTTTGGTCTTTACATTTGATCAATTTTTTCAAATCTTATTGTCGGTGATGCGAATTCACATTTTGATAAATGAAGCAGGCATCAATGATTTTGAAAAAATAGATACTTTATTCCAAAACTCAACTCAATGGTTGGCATCATCGATATTTTCCTGTGGAAGCAGTTGTTTCTATTTATTTGGCAGCCAAAAACAGCCATCAGAAACTGATTTGATTACCATATTTCATGTTCGTGCATTTTTTGAATTGAATCTTTATAATAATCATAATTACCACCATTTCTATGATCGTCATTCAAAAAATAATGTCTCAATGAAGCAAATCCGAACGCATCCAATTCATTTGGCTGATTTTTTTCACACAGCTTTTGATCTGAATTGTTTAATTGCCAAAATACGTACAAGAAAATGGCCTTTGTTGAATGTTGAAGCGATTTTGTTCAAAAGGTTTAGTCCACGCTGTGAATGGCTACCGCCAGATTTAACATTGCTTTTGTTCAATCTTATTTATGAACATCATTGTATTCACGAATCTATTGCTCGTAAAAATTGTATCTCAAACAGTAATCATGAATCATCTCTTTTTAATTCGGCACGATCTCTTGGTGATGTTAAAAAATCTGATCGTTTACGCGAATTATCACGCTTAATCAATCAATGGTTAATGTGGCAATGTCAACAATCACGATTCGAGGTATAATCATTCATTCTCTAATTCGATTTTACTAATTAGTTTTTTCTTATATATTGTAGGTTCGTGAACATATACTTATTGGATTGGAATGTTCATGTCCATTCACTCGCCAAGCATCTTGCTATGGTATAATGCATCTTTTTCGTCTTATGCAACGAATTCAATCTACTAACCTGACATCATCAATGACTATGAAAGTATTTTATGGCAAAGAGTTGGATTGTCTTCTGTACCTGTCAATGGAGGATGCTGATAGTCGAGTACGTGATGAGGCTAAAAAATCACTCCAATACTTGAGCTCCGTATTGGGCAAAAAACTGGAAAGTGACCAAATGTCTTTCGTTTCACCCGGAAGCTTCCCTAACAGAAAAGCTAACATTAATGATTGTCCAACATCACAACCGTCAAGAAATTCACCCTCACAACCAATTTCGATGTTCAGAAATAGTCATAGTTGGATTACTAAGCATACGAAGCCTACAGTAGTAGCAAATTCAATTCTGCGAACTAGTATGCCTGATTTGTCCAGTCTTGCTTTCGATCTGGAATCGATCCAATTAAAATGACATTGAAAATTCTATTAATAAAATTGATTGATTGTTAATTTTTTTTCTCTTATCATAAACATGACTCTAGCCATTCTTTGATTGATATAATTTATCATTTATAAATGTCAAATAATGAATTATCTTTTTTATTCAATAAAAGTTGTTCTCTATTGTGTCCACATTTTGATTGTTTTGTTGATTCATTGATTTGAAATCAACAAATTTTAACTCCCAATAAAAGCAATTATTTAGAAATAGAAATTATTGTTTCTGTCTCTTATCACAATTCAACATTGAATACAATGGAATTTGATAAGGATTTTAGTATTGAATATCTTTTCCATAATATGAATCATGATCATTTTTTCTCAAACGATTGTTTTTGATTCAATTTCCACGGCATTATTAGCTATAAAATGATTGTTTAGAACTCATTCATGTTATTGTATTCCAATATCTCACAAACCAATGAACACGAAATGTTATACAAATACTTTTTTCTATCATTGACTTTGGCATTATTAGCCATCAATGCAGGTAATTTATTCATTTAATTCATAATTTCTTCAATCTATTGATCGATTAATATTTTTTCAGAACCAACTGAATCCACGGCCGAAACTACTACAGAATCGTCCAATCATTTATTCATTGAAAAAATTGAGAATGCTCTTAATAGAGCAAAGAATCTTCTAAACTCGCAGGACATCAATCCACATATTGCGAAAAAAATTAAAGATTTAATCGAAGAAATTGAACAATATGAAGAAAAATACCTGAAATCCTTTGATAAGGAGTCTATAAAATTACACATTAATATTAAAATTAAAGAGTTAATGAAAATTTTAAATAAATATCCATTACCGACTTCATCGAAGCCCAAAACAACAACAACAAAAAAACTAACCGAATCAACGTCAACAACTACGGAAAAACCGATCAAACCAACGTCAACAACTACGGAAAACCCAAAACCAATTCTCAATGAATGTCCAGAATATAACGAAATTGGTCAGTGTAATTGTTATCCTGAATCAAAGACAATAATTTGCACAGATTTCAATCAAACATTCATCACGAATTCTTATAATTTTTCAACATTTATAATTCAGGACAACAAAGAGGTAGAACTAAAATGGCCTGATAATGTATATATTCGTGTGGAAAACCTTATCATACATAGATGTAACTTCAAAAAAATCGATCCTCAAATATTAAATATTAATGGATTAAAAACTTTGACTATAAACGATATACCTCAACTATATTTGAATATCAGTATGATAAATACAGAATTATCTAAGTTAATAATCATCAACATTTCTCGCATCGAACAAATAAATGCATTGGAGAAACTAAATAGTCTTCAAGAATTGATGATCAAAAGCGTGACCGGTTTTCAGGCAATCAGTCAGTCTGAATCACTATCATTTCCTTTGATACGATATGTGACCATTATCGATACTGATGTGAAGGAAAATTTCAAGCTAAAAGTAGGAAAAGATTGTCAAGAAATAATTATCGAAAAAAATAATCAATTAAAATGGTTAGATATAACGGATTTAAAAACAAAAAATAATATGACCATAACTATCAAATTATCAGATAATCGAAATTTGAATCCAAAATTTCTTCTTGATTTTAGTAATATTTTCAATCAATCTCGACTAGCTGATCAGAATTTAACAATGACAATACGTATGAATCATGTACCTGTTTATTGTGACGATTGTCGATTATACAAATTAACGGCTACCAATTCAAGATTACGATTGTTAGATGTATTTTGTAAAAATGA
>ERZ500997.77-NODE-77-length-27461-cov-6.344742_pt1 | contig 27461 bp, 16 predicted proteins | sample MGYA00248826_ERZ500997 | MGnify/ENA primary metagenome ERZ500997 (study PRJEB25958, sample SAMN03398524) | human skin metagenome | study: EMG produced TPA metagenomics assembly of the Human Skin Microbiome Metagenome (human skin metagenome) data set.
CTTTGCTAACAAGAATCTCTAAACATGCTAAAATATTAATCATTGATGCAATACGATCATTCGATAATGATTGATTCATTCGAAAAGATGTAACCAATGAATAATATACATCAATCAATTCATTGGCTAAATTATGTATATAAAAAGTAGATTGATCATTGTTTTGTTGTATTGTAAACACTGATTTCAATGTTTCAATACATTTCAATTGAACAAGTTCATTTTCGGATTTTAATGCACGTGTCATTAGATTAATAACCGGATATTGTATTTGTGGATGAGATAAAACTTGTTCCGGTGAATGTATAATAAATACACCAATGGCCAATAATGTTGATATAAAATCTTGTTTCTGTTCATCACCACCTATAGCGAGAAAGAAAGAGAACAATAATGGATGGAAAAAGGATTTTGGAATAAATTCTAAAATCCACTTGAAACTTTTTTTAAAAAAAAACTTACTTGTTTTAGAAAGATCTAATATTCGAGCAATAGCAGTCTGTAGTAATTGAATCCACTTTATACGAATTTCATCATTATCATTATGATTCAATAATATTGGTGATGTACAAAAATTTTTAATACACTTAAGAAAAGTGATTATCGGTTGTTTTTCATATAATTTTTCATCATAAACAGTTTGACATACAACGGATAGTTCACAAAATACACCAATAAATAGATAAAGAATTGTTGGCAATATTGTAACGCTATCTGATGGTCGACAAACATTACAAAGATCGGTTAAGATTTGTAAAACATTTGCAATGATTCGTGCATTATCATTATTGAACAGGGCATAATTTGTTGATTTATGACTACGAACAAAAGAAAATTCCGGTGTTTTGGCCAATTGTGGACAAAGTTGTGGTAATTGTCTAACTAGAATGGCTAAACATATTTCCAATATAGAATAAACAATCGATTTATGTGCTTCAACACCTGTAACTGATGATCCATCATTCGAATCATCATTATTATCATCACGTTTCATTCGTATCTGTATATCGATTAAAGATTTAATAATTTCGGTTATAACCACTTGTGAACCAGAAACTTCATGTGTCAATAAAAGACGATGTAATACTTGACATAATTCTAATATTAATTTTGTATCATTTGATAAAATTGTTTCGGTTACTTCATTATGTTGAATAAGTTCTTTTAATGAATCAAGATATGTTTGAACATGTATAGCTTGTTCGGTTGATTTTGGATTACTTAAAGATTCAATACAAACACCAAATAATAAATAAAATTGTTCAAATCTTGTTAGATTTAATGAACTATCATTATCCAATAATTCAAATCCTTTATCAGTACAAAGCCATAATGCTGCAGCATTTAAAATTGATGGCCATGAAGCACGATACATTGGCCGTACAATATCAATGGTTTCAAGATTGAAAAATGTACTTCCATCTGGTGGTATTTGATTATAATATTCATCTGGTAATGTAAGTAAAGCATGATCTTTTAAAGCAAAAATCCAATATTTTGATAATGTTAATAATTGTGGCTGTACAAGATCTAATAAACTTTCACTATTATTTGATGAAGATTTCTTCATTTTTTCTTCTTTATTTCGTAACATAGCTACAACATAAACTTCAGCCCATGCTTTTAATATGGCCAATTTTTCCATTGTCGATGCACTTTCATTAAAGATTTTTGAATTCGAATGTTTATGTAGTTTTTCTAATGATGAAACAAGAAGTTGATGAACTCGACGTAAATCATTTAGATCTCTGGCTACACCACTTCCAATCCAAGCGCTACAAACTTGACATGCCATAGCTGTTACATGTGATGGAGTATCTACTGCAAATGCTGGACGTAATGCAGCACCGACTTGTGCCTGATATTGTTCCAAAATTACATGATTTTCAAATTCTGGTTCTGGAACATGAGCAAATTTATCGATAACCAATTCGAGTGTTTTTAAACCTTCCATACGTAATTGATCACAATCGGATGTAGCACCAATAAAAGACATTCGAACTAAATCCGGCAGATGTAAAACAAGAAAGTCTTGATCAGGCTCTATGAGACGTTTTTCTCTCGCCAAATTCAAATCAAAATGAATGGCCGTATCATTCGATGATTGACTACATGCAGCAATAATCTTGTATAAAATATTCATGATGAACACTCGAGTTTGCCAGCGATAAGTTAGCTTAATATTCAATGAATCATTATGATTAGATTTAAATCCACTTTCTTCAAAATCACCTTCTTCGGTTTCATGATCATTCTCATTGGACGAATCCGTAGTAACTCCAGCATCCGATGCACTTAATACTTCTTTACACAATGTAATCCATAGGTTAAGATTCTTTTCATCCACATGTTGTACAAGACAGTTCAATATTTTCTTAATATTATTCATATTCGAAGAATTTGTTTCATAATCAAGCAATGCAACAAGTATGCCTGGAAATTGATGATTGGATCGTAGATTAAAATTCGAAATGATTCCAACGGTTTGCTGAGATTTATTTCGTGCAACCCATTCCGATCCATATTCTATTAATGCTTTTGAATCTTTCTGTGCAATCTGTTGAAAACAAGAGATAGATGCTTTACGAAGTAAATATCTTGAATTAATAAATCCATCACATAGAATGAATATTAATTCATTCAATTCATAACAATTTCTATCAAACATATGAAGCTGTTGAAGACAGGCAATAGTTTCACTTTTGATAAGGAAATCACCATGTTCCTGTAATATGGAACATGCAATCATTATCATTTTGCGAATTTCATCAATGGAATGTGTAGAAGTTTGAAATTCTGGTCCTATCGTAGTAATAATAGCCGAAAGACATTTGGCAATACTTTGATGAATATCGATTAATGATGGTGATAATGCCATTAGAATTTTTAAACATTGAGATAAAGTTGGTTCAACATATGGTCGAAACATTGGCCCACCAGATTCGACAATCAATGTTAGTGCATGTAATGCCCATAATTGCACAGATGGTGATGAATGATCATCGGCCAACGCTAACAAAAGACTAATGTTATTCTTTAGTTGTGGAACCGAACCCATTCCTACAACATAATGATGTATACAACCAATAGCTAATGAATAACCCGTTCTAGTCAATGCATCACGAGCTGTACGTAATTTTTCAAAACATTGTTGCGTAATGTTGGATAAAAATTTTCCATCATTTATTGTCTGTACACAACGTCCAAGACATTCAGCGGCAGCATAACGTATCAATATGTTCGGATGGTTCAATACGTTGAATAGCTGTGCAACGACTAGTTTACGAACTTCATCGATTCCCAAATTGATTTTATTCTCCACCAATGTCCTTAAAGCACCAAGCATAGCTGTTAATATATTAATTTGAATGGCTTCTTGTCGAGAAGATTTAGCATGTTTTAAACATTCTTGAAAATGATTCAACATCTGAACACGATGTTTTTGCGCAACATAAGGAAAAACTAAAGCAAAAACTTGTGCCGATTTATTAATAACGGCAACGGCTAATGGTGGCGATGAAGGTACCAATAATGGATCATTCGACGATTTATACAATATGGTTGGATCATATTCAATTGAACCGATGCCAGATGATAGATGATTTTGTATCTGATCTTCAACCAAACTATGTTCAGTATCCTGAATCCATGAACCAAGTATAATATCAGCATTTGTTTGCATTAGATCACGAATTAAGGAACTTGATGTATTCACAACATTTTCGGTCAATGTTAGATCGGAAACCAATAAACGAAGAAGATTGGCAAAACAATTTTCATAAAGTTGTGGTGGTAACGATAATAAAACTTGATATAATCGTAATCGAACCATTGTATAGCTGCCTTTGATTGCTGGTCCTAATGTTTTAAAATGACTATTCAATGATACAAGCATTGTGATAGCCGATTCGATTGGTGTGAATAACCGTCGTCGTATTTCATCGGTTACTAATTTTGAACAATAAGTTAAAAAACTTGACATTGCAGCCAATGCACCGGCACGATTTTCCAATGTTATTTGCCATGTGAAAGCATCACCACGTGCTTTTTCCGAATCCAATTCTTTTGTATTGCGTGGAAATGAATTCTTCCACAACAATAACAAACGAGGAAGAAGATTTTTAATCTGACCTGAACCTAATGATAATACGGCACCCATTAGTTGCCAACCAGCCTGTGTTCTTGGCATCGAAAGACGACTATTTTGCGATGCTGTTCGTAATAAATCTTCCGCAATATTGAATATTAATTTTGTTTTGTTTTGTGGTATACCTAACGGTGTATAACGAACCGTTCCAAACAATGCTGATAAAACATATGAATGACCATTTATCGATTCAGGACTTGCACGTAATGTTTCTAGTCGTTCTAATGAACGTTCCATCAAAGGTGTAAGTTGACTATTCACTGCCAAACATATACATCGTAGACACCAGGCAGCGGATAATCGAACAATATGTGCCGGATGATTGATCACAAAACATACATTATCGATCAAACTTAATTGAGTATCATGCAAAATAGCCAGACAAGAAGCACCCAATTGATTGACTAATGTACCAATTTCCAATAGACAAACAACTAAAATATGATGAGCTGTTTGTAAATCGATTGCATTTCTTATCATAGTATTTTTTTCCGCTTCAGCATTTACTGAATCTTGAGATTTTTGATTAGTATTAGCATGCCCGATTCTTGAATATTGTGACATAATTTTGACCAATTCTTTGATTGCCATAAATTGTCCTTTTTCCATGATATAAGTACTGATAATCATTCTCAATATAAATGTTATACATCTTCGACTATGAATGGCATCCAAATGTGTAGAAACGGCTTTCGAGTTGCTTAGTATTTCGAAAAAATGATTCAATAAAATTGGACTATTTCGTTCGATCCATTCATATCCCATACGGTTACAAAAATCAACATATGAATGAATAACACCGATTCGTATTTCACGATTGGCCGTTGAACTACCTTTAATCATTTCGCCAGCTTTTAGAAAGCCAATTCCACCACGTAAAAATCCCGATGCAAAAAGATTCAGAATTTCTTCAATTGTAAAAATTTTTACTTTTGTTGAATTGGCTGACACTTGAAGTGATTGTAGATTTTGTCTGATTGAAGGTGTTTGGGTAATTGCAGCAACTGTTCCAAGAGTTTGAGCAACAGCTAAACGAACTTCATAGTTGGATCCATCAAATGAACGAAAACAAAGTGAAAAAACATTTTCGATTTCGGTTGTATACAAAAATGGTGCAACTTCGATTAATTTTTGTAAACAACGAGCTGCATTTGCACGAACTGACATTGATCGATCAAGCATTCCATGTTTAAGACTTTTATAAACATCACGATAAATCGAATTTCCAGCTGAACCTAATCCCGATATTATCATACCAAGTGTTGAATATATTTCGAATCTTGTTTGTGACTGTTTTTACAAAAAGAAAAATTATCAAAGTTATCATTAAGGACAGTTGTAAAACAAATTTGTATTTACATCGGCATTTTTCAGTAATTTCAACAACAATTGAACCGTTTCATCATATGTTCGACCCATCAATCGTCCCAGATTTTCGTACATGATACCAATACAAATTATTGATGATAATTTTGTATTAGAAATTGATGCAGAATCATCTTTGTTCTTTAATGTTTCGATAAATTTATTGACCGTATCGAAAAGCAAAAAAGTATCACCAACAGTAAATATCATGGCCAAACATTTTGCAATCAATCTTCGAGATGGATTACCATTTTGGCTAGATAATTGTTTCATTAATTGATCAACTAAAGTTTTCTGTATATCTTTAATGTCATCCTATGAATGAATTAAGAATTAATTGTTGAATAAATTCCATCAACAAAAACCAGTGCAAACCTTTTCGGCTTTATGTAAAAGTTTTGACAAATGTCGTAGCCAATCATAAACAAAAATGATTTTCTTTTCGCCATTCAATTTATTTAATTCGGTTTCGTTTAGAAGATAATCACTTTGAGCGGCCATTCATTTAAGATTTCGGCAATAATTTTCTGGATTGGAATCGAATATTTTTTATTTTTTATATTTTTGTTTTTGTTTTTATTCGATTTTTGTCAACGCGTCAACCCATCATCATGGTCGGGTCGAAATAGCCACCAGGTTTATTGTTTTACCAAAAAAATCTGTTCGAATGGATTTCATTCCATTTTGGATCAGTTTTTCATTCTTTAAATTTTGACAATAAAGTTTTTGTTTATTAAAAAACTGAAAGAAATGGCTCATTATAAAGGTGCAGCATCCGAAGGTGGTCGAGCCCTACAATTACAGAAACAACGTGAAAAAGCATTAGAAGATTTAGAATTACGAAAGAAAAAAATTGGTGATGAATTAAAATTATCGAATATTGGTAATAAATTTGCTGCTCATTATGATGCTATTGAACAACAGATTAAATCATCAACTGTTGGTTTGGTTACATTGGGTGAAATGCGTGCCAAACAAGAAGGTCTTGTTAAAGAACGTGAACGACAATTAGCATTGAAAAAAGAATCAATGATTAAAAAAGAGATTGAATTACGTAATGAACAGAAAGAAAAACAACGAAAACAAATTAAAGCATTATCGTTTCGGCTGGATGAAGATGAAGACGAAGATGAAGAAGAAAAACAGAATAATGATGATAATGATACCGATAATAATGGTGATGGAAAATCTGAAACCGATATAATACCAAATAACGATATCGTGAATAATGAAGATTCGAAATCAAATTTAGATTCATCCGATAGTATCAGTCAAGATTCATTTAATCATGAACCAGAAAAGAAAAAACGTAAAATGATAAAAAATCCTGATGTTGATACAAGTTTTCTACCCGATCGAACACGTGAAGAAGAAGAAAATCGTCTCCGTGAACAGCTGCGACAAGAATGGGTAGAAAAACAGGAAAAATTAAAAAATGAAGAAATTGAAATTACATTCAGTTATTGGGATGGTTCAGGTCATCGACGATCAGTAATGATGAAAAAAGGCAATACAATTTATCAATTTTTACAAAAATCACTGGAATTATTACGTAAAGAATTTCATGAATTAAAAACAGTTACAACTGATCAATTAATGTATATAAAAGAAGATTTAATTATACCACATCATTATAGTTTTTATGATTTTATTGTTACAAAAGCACGTGGTAAAAGTGGACCATTATTTAGTTTTGATGTACATGATGATATACGTTTAGTATCGGATGCAACTGTTGAACGTGATGAATCACATGCTGGTAAAGTATTATTACGTAGCTGGTATGAACGTAATAAACATATATTTCCGGCTAGCCGTTGGGAACCATATGATCCACAAAAAAATTATGAAAAATATACTATTGGGGATCGTGTTAAAAAATGAAGAAAAAAAACCAAATTCAAACCATTAGTGATGATTTCTACCGTCAGATGGCACCACTAGTGTCATTTGTAATACAATTTAAGCGAAAAATTACAAGAAAAAAATCATTCAATAATAATTTACAAGAAAACATTAATTTTATTTTAAAAATTCTTCTTATTATTTTTTACTAACGACATTTTTTTTGTCTGTCTGTCTAAAATTAATTATCGTTATAATTATTATTATTAAATTGATTTTTCGTTTGACAATATATTTTGTGTATGTTTGGTATGTGGTGTATGGGAAATATTTGCACTAATTTTTTTTTTTTTAATTTGTTGTTGTTTTGGTTGTTGATGATGAATCTCTCAGCATATTCCAGTTTGGTCGAAAACAAAAAAGAAAAGATTTTGATACAAAATGTGTGTCTGGGTGTTGGGGGGAAAGAGAAAAAGAGAGATTGAAAGCAGTTTTTGCCATTTCAAAAATTGGTTAGAGAAAGTTTGTTTGATTGATTTGAATGTGTGTGTGTGTGTGTGATTGAGATAGGTTTCAGCATGAATATTTTGTTGTTGTTGCTGTTTTTAGTTTTAGTTTTAGTTGTTGACCAGAACTATCATATGGGAGATGTGATTGTGAAATGATGATGAAGAAGAAGAATACCCGATGAATGATGATGATGATGATCCAAATTGCAGCTGCAGCATGGCCCGGTTATTATTGTTGTTGTTGTGGTAATTCATTAATAGTTTGATGATTGATATGATGAATATCCGGCCATCATATGTCCGGCCATTAATGCTGCTGCTGTTGCTGTTGCTGTTGCTGTATCCGTATTATTTGTATGAATAATTTCTAATAATAATAAACACCTGAATAATCAGAATTTGAATTTTAAATTTTAATCAGAAAAAATATATCCAAAAAAGGAAAAAATGTTTTTGGAAACTTACCAGGTGTACGAAATTGTTGGCTACTATCCATTAGATAGCCCATATTTGGATCAGGACTATATGCTGAACCGGCTGATCCTAATGAACCACCAAGATCTATGAATCGAAAAATGGAAAAAATTGATGCATAAGAATAACATTCAAGCACATTAAAGAGACAAACCTGCTCTATTTGATTGATCAATCATTGGCTGTACTATTCGTCTTCTGGCATTGATAAACCTTTTGTGATTTTTTTTTTTAAAGAAACGAAAATAACAAAAGAAACAGAAAAGGTGTTAAAAATTTCACAACAATAAACATTATTATTATGGTTATTATGGTTATTCAAAACAGCATCAATGTTTGCGTGCATCAAAATGATTTTTGAAAAACAGAAATTTTTCTTCATTATTCAACCAGGAATCGCACAGAAAAATTGCATCAAAATTCAAACAAACAAACAAACAATCATTATCATGCTGATGATGATGATGATTATCTATCATTATGAATTTGATTCGAAATGGTTGAAATTTGAACTAACCGAACCGAACCGAACCGAACCGATCAACCAAACAAACAAACAAGATACAAATCATAAAAATTAGCTGCCAACCAACCAAACAAAACTGGAGAGAAGGTGCAAATTATGGAATGGTATAGTCATATTGACACCACCACAGTAATTTTCTTCATTCAGGGGATATTCAAATTCGAGATGAATAAATTTTTTGTTGACGATGATGATAATGATGACCATATCCACTGAATTTATCTTAGTTTTGGGATTTTCTCTGGTTTCTCTTTGCCTTTCGTTTTTTAATGATCATTAATATTTCCGAATGCAAAGCACACAGAAAAAACAAACAAAACAAAACAAATGCAAAACAAACTGCAAACTAATTAATGATCCATAACCGACCGTTCGACCAGTACATGTGCCAGGTCTGGTAATCATTAAGAGATAACGGTATTTGTCATATGAATTTTGTTCATGATTATTACCTAGGTAAACAAACAAACAAACAAACAAAGTTTTGGCAAAAAACAAAACCTCTGACCAGAGAAAAGAAGCTTTTCTCTCTGAATCATATAACTGTACATTTTTATCTAAAAAACAACAACAACAAATTGATGATGAATGTAAAATGACCAAAAAAACTGAATGAATAAAACCCCTCACAGTGATGTAATCACCATAATCACCTAAAAAAAACAACAACAACAACAGTAACAGTAAATTGCATGTTTTTTCTGTTTTTCTGTTTCCCATGAATGAATGATGCGACAACGTAGCGAAAAAAAAAGCGAAATCTTTCGTGCTGAATCTCATCATACACACAAACACACAAACAAACACAAAATGACAAATGTCATACTGATCACGACGATGATGATCATTGATAATGATTATTTTTGTTTGTTGTTGTCTACCTTATAACCAGGAACAAAAAAAAGAACGAATTTTTTTTTCTCCTGAATCAACAAAAAAAAGTATATAATATTCTTGTGTCATGAGAGTTCAACCAAGTGTGCGCCACCAAAACTAATTTGCTGTCATTGCACACACACGCACATCACCAAAATGAACCAAGAGACACTGAAAAATTTCTGAAAAAAAAAACAACATGATCCATCCAACCAACCATCCGACAGAGAGAGATAATCACCTTTAAATTGCATTTTAGTTTTAGTTTTTTTTATTTTGGGTGAAACTAGCTACAAATCAGCGAAAAAAACAAAACAAAAACAAATCAATGTGAAACTGAAACATACGGTTACACAACAATCTCAACAAATCAACAACAATCAAAATATCACCAAAGATCAGAAAAAGATCAATTTTGCAATCTTTGAGTTTTGTGATTCTCAGTCGCTAAACAATTGATTGACTGCTGCTGACGAGACCAGCAGAAAAAATAACAGCAAAAAAAACGACTACAGCAGGTCATTTTTGCTTCCAAAAAAACGACTCAATAATCGAAAATTAATTTGTGCAAAAAATAATAATAACCGAATTTCGATCTAATTCGAATGGCTAGTAATTATATAATGGGTGTATGTTGTTGATGGTTGATGGTATATTATGATCCAACAGGGACAACAGATGTTTAATATGAAAAAAAAACAAACAACATTATGGGTGATCCATGATGATCATCATCATCGTGGATCATAGTACCAGTCAAACATGGATTACAGAGTACAGAAAAGGCGCGAAATCTGTGTTTGGAAGTTAGTAAAAAACAAACAAAAAACAAAAATAACAGAATTGTCCTGCTGCCGACAAAATCGATGATAATAAAATGAAATTATATTCTGGATGGAAAAAGAGAGAAAGAAAATTCCTGAAAATTGAAATCGATTCCGGAATTTTCTGTATGTTTGTGTTTGATCGCGACAATTTAATTGTCATTCAATTTTTTACAAACAAACAGCGAATTTTCTTCATTCTGATTCATTTTGAAAACTAATCTTTTTTTCTCTGTTGGTAGATTCTATTCTATTTTATCATCAACAACATTCGCTCTCTTTTTCGATCCAAACGTCAAACATTAACGTATAATTAAATTGTTGGACAGTCAAGTTTTCTCTGTGTGCTTGTTCCGACACACACACACTGTATATGTGTGTGTGTGTTCACTATACGAATTTCATTTTCGAACAGAATCGTTATGAGAATTTCATTGTGCACATGATGATGATGGAGAATGAATTATTTTTTTTTTTGGAACAAACGTCGAGAAAGAAAATGAAAAGAACGAAAAAAGCTTATAATTAAAAGATTAGTTTACAATGTGAACAACGAAAACAAGAAGATGAAAAAAAGTGAAAAGCTATATGTTTGTTGTTTGGTTTGATGTTTTGTCGTTTGATGTTTTGTTTTTCTCTTGTTACTATTGATATACTTGAATTTCAAATTAACTGAAATTAACACTGAATCACACACATAGGGAGAGCGAGAATTTTGATTTTGATTTTAATTTTAGCTTTTTTTTGATGAAAAAAAAATTGGAATTTTGAAATTTGCATTTTGCAGAATCCTGATTATAGAGTGGTGTGAGAAACAGAATCTACTACCGCGATTTTCAAGAGTTTCTCATTCAAAATTTGAAATAAAATTTTCAAATTTCAAACATTATCGATTAATTAGATGAAGAAACTTTGCATGAATGTCGTGCTGTTCTTAGAAACTATGGATTTTTTCATTTCACAAAAAAATAAACTAATGAGAAACGATTACCATAACCACCACGATCACCACTACATCAATGACGATAATACTTTATATCTGGTGCCAGAGACAACTAAACAAAACAAACGAATCTCCAAAAAAACAAAAATTCAAACATACTGCATTTGAAAGATCACGTGCCATGGTTTTTTTTTTTGCCAATCATCATTGGTTTTTTTCTCAAACGATATTTAGTTGTTGTCCACATCTCTCTCTCTCACGTAGAATATTTGACAAAACAACAACAACAACAACCAATGATGATAAACACGTGACCAAATCTAAACTGTTTTCGTTTAAGGCTAAAAACAACGAATACGGAATACGGAATACAGAAAAAACTTTAATTCGTTTTAAAGAACTAGATTTTTGTTTGTTGAATTTGGTGAATTAATGAGGAGAATTTACAAACAAAAAAAAAAAATTATCGATCGAATCGGTCAATCAATAACGCAAAACTAACTAACGAAAAACTAGGGGAAAAAATGGCCATCTTTTTGCAGGATTCTACAGTGGTGAAAATAATTATTGCCTGAATCATATATGTGTAGCTCATGTCAAATTCATAAGCTTAAGCCTGCTTGCCTGTTGAAAAGCGGTCGATATTTTTTCCAAACGATAATAAAAAATCATGATAATCATAATGATTATCATCATCATGTTTAATAATTATGAATTTATCTAAATCTAAATTCAATTCAATTCAATGTTTCACAATGAAACACACATTGACTGAATGGCCAAGGGGAGAAAATCTTTCTATTTTTTTTCTAGCCAAAAAAAAACACAGAGAAAAAAAGCAAGACCTGTCAAAATCATTCATGTCTGTCAATCAAATCAGAAAAATTTTTTTTCTTTTTTCTTCATCCAATATTTTTTTGGAATCAGTAATTATTTGATATATTCAAGCAAAATGAAATTATATGTATTTTTCCTGATCGACCTGTCATATGCACAGCCATATTATCAAGTTAGCCAGTCAGTCAGTTTAGAAGATATTCGTAGTCCGAGCCTAGTTGTTGTTGTTTTTTTTGTTTTTGTTTTCACTGGATGGATATTCGAGTTTTTTTTTCGTCGTCCAGATAAACAAAAAGTCACGTAGTAAAATTCGTGTATGCTATCTATCGATTTCGATTGAAAAAAAACATTCGTGCTTTACATATGGTGGGGGGGTATATTCGATTTTCAATTTCCATTACATTCCAGGTAAATACCTGAAAATTTTGTTTTTGTTTTTTTTTTGTTTTTTTTCTGACCAAAATTCCTAATTGCTACTGAACATTGACGCACGCACGCTTTGCGTTTTGTTGTTGTTGTTGTTGTTTTGGTTGTAAACAACAACAACAAAAATTCAATGAATGAAATGGGATTATCATCATCCATAGGTAAAAACTATGATAACTTACCAATTATTAACTTGTAATATTGTTAGACCAGTATCTTGGGCTAATTGCTTTTTTTGATCTTCAGATGGATAGGGATGCTATTTAATGAATGCAAATGAATGAAAAGAATTAGAGAAAAAATGTTTTCAAATTTGAAGAAAAAATTGCTTACCGTTAGATGCTGAAATAGCCAAGCTCTCATAATATTTGTAGCAACTTTTGGAAAAATTCCACGTTTTTTTTGTCTTTTTTTACTACGATCATCATCATCATCATCACCGGTACCATCACCCGATCCAATACTAGCATCACCTAAAAAAGATCCTGATTAAAACAGTGAGGAAAAAACACAGAAAAAACAAGTTAGTTATCATTTAGTTATAAACTGAACGGGAATGAGTGTAAATTAGATTTGGAAATAGAAAGAAAATGGCATCATCAACGATCATAAACCATGAACATTATCATTATCATCATCATAAAAAATGACCATCGGTCAAATGAGGTGTGAATTATCATCATTACAAGATTATCATTTTTTTCTGTTTTGTTTGGTTGTCAAGTATGTCTGTATGTATGTATGTTACTCTCAATTACATTCAATGGGGATAATGAAAAACACACACAGAAAAAAGTTTCAAAGGCAACTTCCAAAAAACAAAACAAAACAAAATCCATCCATACAATAATAATAAAACCATTTTCGATTGACAATAACAGTTACTTGTTACTTTTTTTGTAGTTATATACACTTGAATTCAACAACAGAAAATCCAATTATTACGCTTGTTTTCACTTGCACACACACACACACATCAAATAGCATACATTGATTTTCTGTTATTTTTCTCATCATCATCATCAATTCGTTGCTTTACATAATCCACATCATCATTTATCATTGAAAAAAAATTCTAAATGAATATAGAGACTTTTTTCCCCTTTTTAATAAGATTCTTTTTTAAATAAGATTTTTTCAAGAAATTGAAAAGAAAGAATATTCCGAATATGAAAATATCGATTCTTTAGATTCCTCGATTCTTTTGATTCTTCTTTCGATTCTTTCGCTTAAAAAAATTCCTTTTTGAACTATGAACTTGTTCAACGCAGAATTTTTTTTTTTACAGAAAAAAAAGTCCAAATAGCAAAGTCGATATCGATATTTGAACTTTTCATTCATTCATTCATTCATTCATCCTATTTATTTATTTATTTTTGATTTTTGTTCCATTTTTCTCCTTCTCTTTGAAATTCATTGAATGCTTTTTTTTAACATTAGAATTCACTTGATCACTCATACAGACAATGTTTTTGTTGGCCAAATAGCACACAAGGGAATTTTTTCTGTTTTGGGTGAATTCTGAATGTGTGCGTGTGGAAGGTAAGCATTCACAAAAAGTGTGCATATAGTGAGAAAACATCAATTATTCTGCAGTTCAGTTCAATATTCTATGTTTTTTTTCTGTTTTTTTTTTGTTTGAATGTTTGACAGGCTAAAATAGACCATACATGCTGAATAGCGAACAACAGCAATATAATAATATGGAATACTCTATTCACCCAAAAAACAATCAACATTTTTCTGTTTGTTCGGGTAGATATTTCGGTTGTATAACCAAAAAAATTCCAGGACCAATTCATTCAGGAAAGGTCCATTGTTGTATGGAATTTCTTTTCTTTCTTTTTTGAAAATAACATTATTGGTGGTAGAAGTAGCGGTAAGATTAATGTAATGCGTGTGTATTCTATGTATTGCGGCAAAACAGCAAACATTATCGAATGAAAGTAGTGGATCCGGTGATTCTTGGCTTTGTGTTTGTTATGTGTGTTTGCGTGTGTTTGGTGTGTATTGGTAGGATTAACATTCCATAACAATGACGCAAAAGAAGAAAAAAAAATAACACGATGTGCCATGGGACATTATTTTGTGGCGGTTATTTTTTTTGTTAAAGTTTCTTTTTTTTTTCTCTTCGTTGAATAACAATAAAGAGAATCCTATGAATGAAAATAACGACAACAGAAAAGATTCGGTAATAATGATTCGAAATAAAAAATAAAAAAACTGTGAATGAGTTTTGTGAGAAATGCTGGCTGTGTGGTGATTTTGTCTAATGGACCATCATCACCAATGATGATAATCATCATCATTGTTAAACAACGACAATTATGGCGCTTATCTTCTGTTAATGATCCACACACCGACAATATATATTGGAGATTTTGAATTTTTTTTTTTTTTTGTTCACAAAGTCAGAGTCTATCCTGGTTTAGTGGTGATTCTCGAGCAAAAATAAGGAGAAACAAGAAGATTTTCAAATATCACCCAGAAACGAAAAGATCTGAATGTTTTTTTTTGCTTGCTAAAAAGAGATAACAATAAGATGAAAAATATGAAGAAGAGACAGATGGTAATATTAGAATGGAATGATGGTAAACTACTTTTAGTTTATTGTTGTTATCTGATAATCTTATGTTTGCAAAAATCCAATGGCTTTTTTTCATTTGCTGTTCACAGCTTTTTTCTTTTACACATCAACAAAACAATGTAAACTTAGTGGTGAATGAATGAAGATGAGTTTTGCAAACCAAGTTCTAAAAGGAAATATTAAGATTTGAAACGAAACGAATGAAAACCCCATTTTTTCTCTATAACAACCATGGCTTTTCATTTGAAAAAAAACAGATAATAATCAAAAGAAGAAGAAGAAGACAAACGAAGAAGAAAAAAAAATCTAACACATTCGATTTGGATGGATAGATAAGTTTTAGATAGATAGATAGATAGACTCGGGCGTATCCACCATCATCATACACCATCCATATTGACATTACATTATTCGGTGTTTGTGTGTATGTGTGTGCATATTGTGTATTCAAACTAACCAGAGAAATAAAAAAATGAAACTTTTGTTTCATCAAATAATAGTGGGTGCTAGATAGATAGAGAAAAACATGAAATGAAAAAGGAGGAAAAATGAAAAAAGCTCTATAGTTGGAGGTGACACTGTATATTACATGTATTCGTATGTATCACACATGGCCCAAGCCATATTTGATCACATCCACATTGAGCCCGGATGGATGTTGTTTTTTTTTTTTGGTTGAATGCAAACAAGCAAGCAAACCAACATAGACAAAGTAAATGCAGAAAATTCAAAAAATATTGTATGGCATGCGTTAATTGTGATTAATGTGTGACACTAATGCTTTCAGATAGAGATAAAGATAGAGAATGAGGGAAAGAGAATTGAATGAGAGAATTTTGCTTGGCTTTTTTTTAAACAATTCAGTCGTCGTCGTTGTCGTTTGCTTATTTTTCATTCATCTCCCTTCTTCGTTCAAAAAAAAAAATATCCCAAACTTCAATTTTTCTATTAAAATGCATAATAAAAGCACAATTCTAAACTCAAACACTGGTTTGAGTTTTAATCTTTCTTCTTTCTTTTTTGAAAAATTATTTGAGAAGCAGCAAGCAGCCAAATGGGCAGCAGCAGCATCCACAATACTACTAGCCATATTTTTTTATCATTTTTCGATTCGTTTTTGCTTGTGTGTGCGTGTGTGGTTTTTCTGGATTAAACCAAACAAACAAAACCATATTTACCTTGAAACAAAAACAAAACTAAACTTAAAACTAAACTAATCCAATGGATAAGAATCAAGCTTGTGCACACACACGCATACTGATGTAAAATTGTACAGAATGTGGATGGCGAAACTAGAAAAAAATGAATTATTACCATAGATCAACTAAAAACCAGGGAATTACAATCATAGGATTCACATTTTTGCAATATAAAAACTTGCTTGGGAAGCAAGCAAACAAACACACACAGATATTAAATCTAGAGCAAGCAAGCAATCTTTCTTTTTCATTTCATTTCACTCTGATATCAATAGTGAGAATAGCATTTGTGAAACAAACACCAGGCAAAATGAAAAACAGAAACCAAATGAAAAACACCAGTGATACCCGAAAAACAACACAAAAAAAATATTATAATCCTAAGGCAATTTGTCAATGTCAGAAAATATTAAAAGCATGGAAAAAAAGGAAAGAAAAAATCTCCCCAAAAAAACATCGTTTGTTTGTTTGTTTGCTTGCTGTTGTTAATACATGGCCATCATTTTGAAATAAAACTAGCCACCACCACCACCATAGTGGATATATTTATTTATATTTCCAATGAATCTATTTTGACTCATCGTCATTATCATCATCATCATTCTACATTCTACATTCTACATTCATTCATTTACTACATTTCTGGTATTAATATTAATTCCCGAAAATGTAGATAATTATGATAATGGGAAAGAATATCATAGTCAGTAGTAGCCGTGGATGAAAAATATCTCTATTCCAGCAAAATGAAATTTTGTTGTTGTTGTTGTTGTTGATGGTGGAAATCAAATCAAGCGAAAATTGAACAGAATTTTTTTCATTAAAATCCTTTGAATCGTACATTGACCAAAATGATGATGATGATCATCATCATATTGAGCAATGGATTAGATTCGGGATATTTATTTTTCCGTTTCAGCAACAACAACAACATTATGAACAAGGATTGTTTTTGGTTGTAGTTTTTGGCCCAGAAATCAAAGCCAAGAATGAATGTTTTTGGCCTGAAATGACGATTGGACAACATTTTTTTTGTTGGAGCTTAGTTCGTAACTTTCTACAAGTATGTTGAACAAACAAACAAACAAACATAACACACACAATCAACAATCAACACAGCAAAACAAGAAAAGTAAACAACATTCAATCATCTAATAATATTTAATGAAAAAAAAAATCACATCACAGTGAAAATAAACATTGAAACATTGAACGAATGAACTGAATGAATTCATTTGTCACAGCAAATTCAAATTGTGAAACTACGAAATTGTTGATTTTATTTCTTTTAATTTTGATTTTCATTAGTTTTTCTGTGCATCCAAAAGTGAAATTGATACATAGACAAAACATCATAGACAAACATCAATACATCGAACAGACAAACAGGCAATGCACACACGTAATATTTTTTTTTTTTTTTCATTCAACAATGTTTATGGCCTGTTAATGGTCGATGATTATCAAACATTTAAAATGATCATCATGATCATCATCATCAAGTGAAATAAGTGTTTATGGCAAACAAATTGTCTGTCGATGTCAGTGTGTGTGATTCGAATGGCCAAATATCATTTTAAATGGCGCTAGACGCGCCATCACATTATACAAAAAAAAAACTAACTAAGGAATTAAATAATGAAAAAAGAAGGAAATGATAATGAAATTTGATAGATTTTTATGTCGAATGCTCATTGCATGTAATGAAATTGAATTAGATTTGATCATTTTTGGATTCATTGAATCATTATTGATGGAAATTTCTGATATTCATATGCGGGAATTAAAGCGGACCAGAAACAAATCAAACGTGACGAGCATATTTTTCTTCTTGATTCGATTCATTTTCTGATCAGAAAAAAAAGATTATTCAATCTTCTATAGCAAAATGACAACCAACATTATTATCATTAATCATCAATTAGAAATGAACAACAGAAATTACTTTCCGAACGTCTGAAAAAAAACTTAATTTCTATCTTGGGAACCAAAAAAAAAACCTTCGGATCATAATAATTATTCTAAGAAAGAAAGTAAAAAAACAACCGATCGATAAATAGGAGGTGGTTTTGGCTACCAATGTTTTTTTTTGGGGGGGATTTTTTCTGGTTTTAAAAAATCTTTATCTTAATTCATTGCCAAGTGGTAATAGTAGTTAACAAATTGTTGAAACTAATTCATCATTAAATTATTATGATGATGATGATGATAATGATAATGATTACCGAATCTTGAAGGAGGCAGCAATTGATAATTACCAGTTATGATGATGGTCATGGTTGTTGTTCCGTTCATCTTTATGATGATGATCATTTCACAATCTTTGAAGAGAGAGAGAGAGATAGAACCACTCTCGTTCAATGTCAACAAAATTGGCCAAAACATTTAACCATTTGGGACAAGTGAAGGTCAAACGATAATAAAAATTTTGACCAACAAAATGATGATGATGTTTTGGGTAGTAAAAAAAAATAAAATTTTGACAAAATTTTCAAATAAAAATAAAAAAAAATCTACATTCAAACAGCATTCAATTTGCATAAAAAACGTATAAATATTTTTTTCTATTGTGCAAATTAGTAGTGAAATTCACAAGGCAAATGTAAAATTCTGGCCAACAACAAGACGACAAACCAATAATTACACAATTTGAATCAGAATTTTCAAAATGAAATGAATGAATAATGCTTTTTTAGACTTTCGATTTTTCATTTGAAATTTGTCTTTTGTCTTTTGTCTTTTCCTTTTCGTTGTTTTCAACGTTAAACAATCCATTTATATTCCGATCCATTTCGACAAAAAATTTTTTTTCTTCTTCAACGAATTACCATTATCATCATCATCATAATCATGAGTATAATTTGTTTGGTCAATGACCATCATCATCATTGTTATAAAATGTCCAATGTTTTTTTTTTATTATTTTATGCAAATCTTGTCTTGTGAATCCTAACATAACCTGACCAATTCAATTCATCTGTCATGCTTTTTTTTTATTTCATTTTGTCATCATCATCTGGGATATTCAGCCAGCAACAAAAACAAATGAAATTCTCTGTATGGTGGCTCAATGAAATAAAAAAAAATCAAGCAAAAAAAGAAAGATTTTATGATCGTCAACCAGAAAAAAACGACAAAACGAACAAACAACAGCGATTTTTGACATTAAAAAAAATTCAAAATCTAGATTTTTCTTCTTTTTTTACCAGATTCAGTCAATTTGTTTTTTACAAAAATAAAAAATTTTCAATCAGGTCATCATCATCGTCAACATTAGCATCACTAAATGAACACAAAGGGTTTATTTAGTGTTTTCTACAGTGTTTGTTTGTTTGAATCCAAATGAATGAAATGAAATGTAATAGAATCATTTTCGCCAGAATGAACAAGTCGAAAATTTTGTATTTTCCGTTTTTTTCATTCCAGATAATTTTTTGATATGAAAATCGAAAATCGAAAATATCTAATAAGTGTGGTAACCTCCAAACAGAAGAAAAAAAAACGTAAATCTACTTATCGACACTTTTTTGTTTTGTTTTGTTTTCATCATTATTATTTGAAATCCAATAGGTTTTTTGTTTTGTTCTGTATATGGCAAACATCAATAACTAAACAACAAAACTAAAAAAAAACTTAAACATGCCAATTGACAATTGAAAATGACATCTGAAGCTTTATTTTTTTGTTTTCAATAGATTCAGCGCAACCTCTTCAAAACTATTAAATCGCATTGTGTTTGAGTACAGATACGATATTGTTCAACAAAACGTATGTTTGCTGGGGCCAAACACTTTGAACTGAACAGAAAAATAAGAAACGCTACTAATAAGTGATAATGCCCGTGAGACATGATAAAAGCTTTGGATTTTTTTTTTTTTTGGATATTTTCAATGGAAGAAAAAAACAGCTATTCTTTTTTTTCGTTGAAAAAAAGAAAATTCGTTACAGTCAAACTTCTTTGTCTTTCAATATCGCAGAATCTATTTGATAAAAGAATTTTGTTTTCAACTAAACACATCTGGCCAAAAGAGAATTGGCCGTAAATCGAATCAAAATACAATGAAATAAAAATCGGATGAAATACAGAGAGAGAGAGAGAGAGTGAGGAAAATGTGATTATAATCGAGTTTTAAACAGTAATAATAATGATAGTGTGTTTTTTTTTCTCTATTCTCTTTGGCTCTCAGTATAGAGTTCATCTGATAATGATCATCATCATCAACATAGTCAATGAATGAATGAATGAATTTCAAACAATGTGATTCTCGTATTTCTACCAGCAGCAACAGCAACAATAACCGAATAAAAATGAAGTAACGCCTTGAAGCAAATCTGATCTGATCTGTGAATGAAACAAAAAAACAACAACAACAACATGGTTATCCTCGATTTAAAATTATGATGATCAGTGCAAAACAAAACCAGCAAGCAAAATATGCACGTGCAAATACGTGTTTGGTGTCGGTGACACATATTGTGTGTGTTTCGATATTGGCGAAACAACAAAATGGGCATATTGTACTTGCTTATTTGGTTATTTGGAGGGGGAACACTATAGTCTTTTTGTTTTCTTCAGGATTAAAGGATTATTTTTCATTTGAATAAAAAAATTTTTTCTGCAGCACAGCTTCGCAAACAGAAACAAATAAACGAATAAAACATTTTTATTTCAGTGATTAGTAGTCATTAAAATTTGTAGTTTTTTCGTTCATTTGGCTGTGAAAAGAGATATTCGACGATATCAACTTGCAAATTACGTTTTGTAGAGATAGAAAAACGATGCGATAAAATAGATAAAACTTAACGAGAGAAAACATTCATTGAATTTCGTTTTATCAGGGGAGAAACAGAAAGGCAGAATTGGCCATCAAATGCAACGATGATGTTGTTGTCAAAGAAAACGAAAACATCATTGAAATGTGATGTGGCCTTTTTTTTTGCCCAGTAAAGATTAGATTTGGATAAGATTATGGTTGATCATTTTGTTTGAATGTTTGTTTGTTTGTTTGGATGTTGTCAAATTTACACAACATTCATGGTCATTTTTATTATTATCATCATCAAAACCAAACTAATCACCATTAACATCGAATCAAATGATGAAGAACCATCATCACCAATTCGTGAGTTATGTAAAACGACATCGAAAAAGTTTTCGACCATAAAGATAAAGATAAACAACAACAAGAAGAAGCTGATGTTCAAAACATTTTTATTTGACAAAAAAAAAATTCCTTCGAAAAGCTAAATTGTCAAGTCATCAATAATGATGATGATAAAATGGAAATAAATTAACGAACGAGCACACTTTTTCTGTCAACACTCACTGATCAACAAGGGCAATCATTATGAGATATGTTTAAGGCATTTTTTCCCCCTCCATTCTTAATGAAATTAGACAAAATCAAAAATGAAATGAATAAACCGTTACAATCGATAAACTGTGTGAAAAAAAATTTTTCTTCACATAGAGAGAGGTAAATCCACCAAAGTTTTAAAAGGAAAATCAATGAAAAACTTGACAACCAACAATTATCATTTTATCGTTTTTAACCCTATCATTATAACAATGAATTAGAAGAGAGAGGGAAGAGAGAGAAATTATTGTTAAAAACGTGTTTAACACTCAATGATGATGACCATTTATACGGGGATTATATACTTTTGTGTGAACCGCCTACAATTTCAATAAAATTGGTTTTTAAATTTGATCAGATTTTAAGTGAGTGAATAAGAGAAAGTAAAGTGAACAACAACAATGATAATAATGATGGCCACACGCTTGACCATTTCGATGATGATCAAGATGATTATATATCTCATCATCATTTTGTTGTTGTTCAAAAAACAGCTACTCTTTATTTGGAGAGGATGAGGGGGTTCAATCATCATCTTGTTGCTGTTGTTGTCAATTTCGATGACTTTTGATGATGGTTATGATGGTAAATGATAATCGTTTAAACTTGAAAACACAAAAAACACACACACCTACAATTACAATGATCAATTGAACATTGAACATTGATGCCTTGAAGCAAGCAATCTTTATTTGAAGATTTTTGAATTGGATTTTTGAATTGGAAAAACGAAATGGGAAAAAAAAGTGAACAAACTTACCAGCTTCGCTATTATTATCGGTTGATTGTTGTGAACTAGGTTGTTGTGATAATGGTCCAGGTGTTCCAGTTGAACCATTTGGTGATCGTACATCATCATGTAAACCATGTCCATATGAATTAAGTGATTGTGATGGTGGCCGCTATATTTAAAGAAAATAAAGAAAAACGAATTAGTTTTTTGAGCAAAAAAACAAAAAAGAAGCTCAGAAGAAAATGTTCAAAAGTCATTTTTGGTTTGTTTGTTTGGATATATGATTGATTTTGGCTTTTTGGGTGACAGTTTTTCTTTTAATGATCTTATGTTTTAATGGTTTTTTGTTTTTCTTAGCCAAAATCATTGCCTTTTAATTTTGATTATATTCTTAAACAGCCAAAAAGGATTGACAAGGAAAATAAATCCTTACGAAAAAAAATGAACATACAAGACGTCAACATGGAAAATTCATGTCATTTTCAACAAAAAAAAATAGGCGATAAAATAAACGCCATTCCATTCAATCACCGAAAAACATCATTTCATTTCATTCATTATCATCATCATTTCCACATCATCATTTTCGAGCAGCGAAAAAAAACGACTAATAAAATGGCCAGGTAATAAAGATAATGTTTTCAAATGAACAGAACAGAGAAACCACCTTTTTTTAAAAAAAAAGTGATCTTGGTGATCGATTGTGCTGTATGTTTGGTGGATGTTTTATTTTAACGACCATCAACATGATGATGATCATCAAATCTAACGACGATAATGATGATAATGTTTAAAACGATTAAAACGAACGAATTTTTTCCATCGTTCGAAAAATAAATTCCGCTTTTCTCCATATAAGAGAATGTAATGTTTATTTTGGCCAAAAAGTGTATAGGAATTTTTCGTCTTTTTAGCAAAGAAAAAATGCTTTTTGAAAAGCATCAAAATCCTCATCATGGATATGGTGGATGTTTAAGTAAATAAAATGGATTCAAATTCAGATTTGCCATAGGGCAACCATTTTCTGACACTTTTGATCTACAGATAGGTTTTTTTCAAACATAATCTGATTATTTTGTTCTTTTTCGTTTCGTTTGTTTGGCTATTTAGATCCATGCGACAATTTTTCTGATTATTCTTACGATGAACCGTTGATGTGTAAAGAGTTTTTTTCTTTTGGTTTTGGAAACCAAAAATCAATAAGAAAGAACCACTACCCTTTGCTATACCAGAAAAACTATTTTCTTTATTAAGAAAATTCATCTTTTTTTTTACTGCTAGCTATGGAACACCAGGAACAGCAAACAACAGCAAACAACCAACATGAGGATCCACTATTAAAAAATGTCCACATATTTCTTGCATAACAGTGTATATAATATCCGTCGTCGATCTATATATTTTGTATGCGTGTATCCGATCCAGTTCTATACAAACCAGGAAAAAAGTTATATATAAAATTTTTTCTGGTTGGAAAAAACCAAACTAACCAACGAAAAAAAAGTGTACATTATTTTTCGAACCTATAAAAAAAATTGTCGAAAAATAACCAAAAAAGCATACAAACACACAATGAACCATTGAAAAGAATGAAAATGAAATGAATGAACAACAACGACGACGACGATAATAATAATGACAGCTCATATATTATACAACCATATCAGGCCATCAGCATCATCATTGGTGTGTATGGTGTATGGTGTGTATGCTTCATTTTTTCGTTTTTTCTGGGTTCCAGAAAATTTTTTTTTTGAACGAAACTTGTGTACTGTGTATGTGTGTGTTTAGATGAAAATAAATTGAAATGAAAAGAAAAGAAACGATGGTTTGAAATGAAAAAAAAGTGAACGCTTGAAAAAGTACGCGCTGATCGTTCATTTCGTTCATTTCGCAATTCACAATTCGATTCAATTCAATTCCATGACACACCATACACACACACACAATGTTTTCGACGAAAACGGACATTGAAAGCAAGCAAAAAACAAGGAGAATAACACCACCAACAACATCCATAGATGGATGGATGGTAAAGGAGAGGACAATTTTTTTTTGCATTCAATTTTTGGTTGGTTGGTTGGTCGCCCGAACTAAACGAACGAGCAAAAATGAACGAAAAAAGAAATTCTCTCAATGTCAGTGACGTGTGTTGTTGTTGTTGTTGTTGGTGCCTCTCTTTCATTCTCGCCAAATATTTTTTATATTTTTTTTTCATCGTTTTTTTGTTGGTCCGAATATCGTTGGATGGATGGATGGTTATTCTCCCCACACACATACACAGAGTTTCTATAAGGAATAAGAGAAGCACCCACACACACGAAAAACTATAGCAAGTTGACAGTTTTTTGAATGTTTGGTAAAAAAAGAATAAGTTTTTTGTTTTGTTTGGTTGGTTCATCTGGACATTCATTCGTCTATCATTATGGTTGAATGAATCAGACAGAAAAAACAAGACATGCAACCCTTTGATATCAAGAAAAAAACCAAAAAGGGGGGAAAAAGAAATGTTTCGGAAATGATCTTTTGAATTTAATTCGATTGAAAAGTGAACTGGGTGAAAGCAAGAACATCACTCATTCATTTTGTGAACAAATGAACGAACCCTGCCTGATTTTGTTTTTTTGATTTTTGATTTCTGACTTTGTTGATTTTTGGATTTCGGGAAATAGAGTGTGTACAGGGAACGAACGTAAAACAGTAAACGTAAAAAACGTAAAAAACATGTCATATAACATGTCATGACACACAGAAATATCGATATTATCGATATCGGATAGGATAGATATCGATACAACATCGAAAGATCAAAACACGAGGAAAATACACACAACCTTAATGTTTTTTCCTTCTTTTTCGTCATTGATACAACAAATGATCATCATCATCAAATGTGAAAACGAATGTAAAAATGAAACAACATTTTTTTTTTATCCGACAACAACAACAACAGGATATCAATAACATACATATGACATGTCAACAACAACAACGATGATGATGACTAAAGCCTTATAACAAGCAAATTGGATTTGAATTGATGAATGAAATGTAGTATATGGAAAAAAAACAACAACAACAAGCAAAAACAACAACAACAACAAGCAAATAAACATGTGCCCAATGTCCGGGAATGAAATGAATGAATGAAATGAAAAAAAAAATCGGAAACAACATTTTCTCGGACAACAACAACAACAACAACAATCATAATAATCATAAAAATGAATCAGACCAAAAAATTGAATTATTTCATTTTTTTTTCATTTACAGTTTTCTGGAATTAAATTTTGGAAAGAAAAAAAAAGTTTCTTTGGAAATTTTTCCCCAAAAGAATCAAGAAAATGAAAAATTTGTTCAGCCAAGCGAACCATTTGCGTATACGGTTCGGTTTGTTTAGTTCAGCAGAATTTCTTTTTCTTTTTTTTGTTCAAAAATTCTGAACTTTAGAAACAAAGTTCAGAATTTAAGTTCATTTTCAAACCGTTACGGTTATTTGAAAATAACAATGTGATGTTCTCTTTCTTCTTTTCACTCTGATCTAATTATGCGAACGAAGATGATTCAAATTTTGAAAAAATTTTGAAAATTTTTAAACCAAGTTTTGTCTTAACTTTATAATTTTCAATTCATTTAACACGCACGCAGACAACAGTATGGAAAAGAATATTGAACATCATCTGTGCAACTGAATCATCATCTATTGATGATCAATCCTTATTGAACTAAGTGAAATGAAATGGAATTGATATCATCTCCATTCATTGATTGAATCGAAAATCGAAAATCAAAAAACAACAAAAACAAAACAAAGAAGAATGGGGATGTTATGTCATTGAGAGAGAGAGAGAGAGAGAGAGAGAGAAAGTCATTTTCATTTTAATTAAAGAAATGTTTGCAGCAAAAACAAAAACAAAAACAAGAATAGATGCCATGAGCCAGGATACAAACCAAATATATATTCCTATCTGGTTCAATCAATTAATATCGTTGTTATTCAAAGTAACTAACTAAGTAAGTAAGTAAAACTGAACAACCAAACAAACGACCAATATCGAGAGAGAGAGAGAGAGAATGAGAGAAAATTAATGTTAAGTGGTTAGTTGTGTGGAGAGTAGCTTGATTATGGCTATTGAGAGGGACAATGATGATGATGACTACAGAATTAAAATTGAATGTTCATTTCATCAATTCGATTCGTTCAGTCATTGAATCCATTCATTCATTCAATGAATGAATTTTTCTGGCTGAAACTTTTTCATTTCGGGAAAAAAAATGATACCACCACTCCTCGCACAACAACAACAACAGCAAAAATTATACAAAATTACATTCTCTCTCTCTCTAGCTTTTCTTTCTGGAAGATATCACTTTTGACATGTCTTGCTTGCCTGTCAAATGAATGAATGAATGAAAATAAAAATAAAACACCAGATCTCTGTGCATATACCCATAGCCATACACACACACATTATCATATCATCTCGTTTTATTCATTTGAACAACGAACAACGAACAAAAAACCATTTTCGACATTATTATCATCATCATCATCAGCTGCTTGTCAAATTTTCAGCCAAACATCCAAACTGAACTGAACAACAGAAATAGAAAAAATGAATAGGAAAAACATTGAATGATGCTATTCACAGATCATGACTATGATGATGATGATGATGAGACCACGTGCATTCTTTATTTTCACATTGTTATTATTAATATTATTAATATTCTTTGGAATCTGACTGAATCAACAACACGACAAGAGAGAGAGAGAGAGAGAGAGAGAGAGAGAGAGAGAGAGAGAGAGAGA